>Ga0247778_1000049_pt1 | contig 199877 bp, 231 predicted proteins | sample UWRJL049202B5_FD_179939 | JGI IMG/M metagenome (GOLD analysis project Ga0247778, IMG submission 179939) | Plant litter microbial communities from Arlington Agricultural Research Station in Wisconsin, United States - UWRJ-L049-202B-5 | ecosystem: Environmental > Terrestrial > Plant litter >... | reverse complement strand
CTCCCAGAACCTCGGTATGGGATCCGCAGCCATCGGTCTCGGTGGTGCCGGTATCGGTATCGGTATGGTGTTCGCTGCTCTGCTCATGGCTGTTGCCCGCAACCCTTCCATGCGTGGCCAGCTCTTCTCGTACGCTATTTTGGGATTCGCTTTCGTTGAGGCTATTGGTCTTTTCGACTTGATGGTTGCTATGATGTGTAAGTATGTGTAAATTACATAACTGGGATGTGTAATTTGGGGTTGGGGGTGGCTGTAGGATTTTTGTGGTGGTTGATAGATCGATGGTGATTAGACTTTGGGATAGAGGATCGATAGACGGCTAGACTTTAGACTGTATACTACAATGGGTGCATTAGAATTATGTCCATAGCATTTAGCGGTCTCAACTCCTTTATACAACTCTTTAGAGACTCAATGCACTTGCTGAAGATGGTGAACTGCAATTGTACAAAGGTCACGTGAATTGAAGAATTTTCTCTGCGAAGATAATTCGCCCAACGCTTGTTGTCATTGAGCATCTGATGTAATTCAAATGATGAACTCATGAAAATATAGGGTTCGGCCCTGACAACGGATTACCTTTAGACTTGACATCTCTACTCTGGGTACCGCGGACCTGAAGAATTGGCACTGACACGTGCTCGCCTCTAAATCGACGACGACCAACGGCTACCTAGGTACTAGCCCGCATCGGTTTTAAAATAAAAACTTGATTCGTACCATTTAAGATGGAAGCTATGATATCAATGAAAATTCAAGAGAACTGACGTGATTCAAGTATCAGAGCACAAAAATAAAAAGAGACGAACTAATTAGAGAATATTTTCTAGCCTATTAGCTGACAGAAATGAGGGACCGTTCATTCTCATTAGAGCAAAATACGAATCGTACAATAATTAGACTTCTTACAATCTATAATTACCTTTTCCCTTCATCTCTCATTCACCAAGTCATTATAACTTCGCACCCAAATCGTCATATCCACTCTTGCCCTTGACAGCCCTGTAGGCGCCGCCATTCTTCCCAAACATAGTTCTCAAATCTCTAGCCAAGAACTGGGGCTTTTCCGTGGCGTAAAAATGACCACCCGTCTCGTTGAAGGACTCGAAAACAACCGGGCCGAGCGTCCTGCACCAGGACTTAGGCAGGACAGAGAGCTCCTTAGGATTATACGCTACCAGATGTCAGTAACCCCACACTTCCCTAAATCCATCCAGGATAACTTACCCATACCCAACTTAACTTTACCAATATACGAGTGTAGCTTCTCCCTAGTGACAGCCCCCTCCCCCTCCGTCGTATGCTGAAACTCATAATAAATGCGATGCGCAGCGCCAGGTCCCGCAGTACTAAAAGCATAAATACTAACCCACGTCAAAATCTCCTCCTCAGTCCACGGATGCGCATCCGTCCAATCATGCAATTTCTCATAAATCCAAGCCAGCAACGCCACAGGGCTATCATTCAAAGCATATGCCAGAGTCTGCGGCTTCGTACTCTGTTCCCTAAAATATCCCCTGCCTTCCCTCTGAAACCACTCCGTGCGCTTAAATCCATCTTTCTCTTTCCGCGTATACGGCGCCAATTTATGCTGCAAAGCTAAAATCGGATGTTTGGTGAAAGTCGGGGCTTCACCGCGAAGCATGTTGATGTGTGAGGCTTTGCAGTGTTCGGGATAGAAGTACCCAATTGCGCGCGTGATGTAAAAGCCCCAGTCACCGCCTTGGGTTACGTATTCGTTGTAGCCGAGCGAGAGCATGAGTTTGTGGCAGGTTTCGGCGTATTGTTTTGCTGCGAAGCCGCGGGTTTTGACGCCGGAGCTGAAGCCGTAGTTCGGGAGGGAGGGGGCGACGATGTGGAAGGCTGGGCCGCCAGGGGCGGAGAGGAGGGGGAGGATAGGGAGGACTTCGAGGAAGGAACCGGGCCCTGAGATGGAGATGTGAGTTTAGATTGATCTTGGGGAGCGAGGAGGGAGACTTACAGCCGTGGACGAAGAGGAGAGGGATTGCATTCTTGACGGGCGACTTTTGCCAGACGAAATGAATGTCTAGCTCGTGGAAACCGTCGACTTTGATGCCGGTGTGGAATTGGGGGACTTTGTTAAGTCTCTCTTCTGCTTGTCTCCAGTCCCATTGCAGCCATGCCTGGCTCAAACGCTTCACGTCTGCTAATGGAGCTCCTAGATCCCATCCTGAAGCTTCCAATTCATCGGGGAATTCTGCAACTGCGAGCTTCGTCTTCAAAGCATCTATCTTCTCCTGTGGAACAGAGATCTGGAACGGTTCTGGAGCCATGACTTTGCTGGCAGTGAATCCTGGGACTTTGATTAAAAGAAGATGCGACTTATGTGAAATGTATTTAACTTATGGGTTGTACAGATGTTTAGGATTTGAAATCAATGAAAATAGATCAGCGGAATGGAGATACTTTTTCTCAATCGAGTGTCGTCGTCTTCCACTTGTTGACAATGACGTTTGATTGCCGAACTACCTTGGCCGGGTAGCCGCAGATCTTCCCCGCCCCCCTGAGTAGTACTACTCCGCATCCAGGAAACGTCGGCGGAGATCCATACTGTACATGCAGCGGTGACGGTAAGGCCCTTTTGATGGTCGATATTTGGTCGTTTGAGGTCGGATTTGTAAGGATCTCGTCGGCGCCTGCATGGCCTCGGCAAGCTCACTGATCCTTGGTGGTTCGAGACAAACCAAGTTGACATCGAAACTGAAATTTAATGTGCATTTGTACAAATTCAGGGCAAGGAGCTTCTTTTCCCCCATCTATGATTAACAATCATCTTAATACAAATACAGATGCAGATGCTTAGTTTATACTCATGAGTATACGAAGGTACACCGTGCCGTTCGCGGCGCATTGGTCTCTCATTGGTCAATGCGGGGTTCATGAACCTCATGGCTTCAGTGATGCTTTTTCTTCCGCGTACCTTTACCATCATGACTATATCTCTGTTGCTCTACGTCTGAGTACGGATGGTTAAACCACCCTTTGATAAAAACATCTATTAAGTCCCTTTCGGGCACCTGGCCTATTTGAAGTATTCCAAAAGACGTCTAAAGCTTGTCACAAACGGCTGATATCTCCGCAACAGAACTCTTCTAAGATAATTCAGAATAGCCTCTTTTCTTCTTGTTAAAGTAACTCCGCTTTCAATACATTCGCCTTTGCACAGGGAGAGGTTGATGCTCCGCTGTGTTTAATCTCAAGGAAAATTGTGTAGATTGAGGTCCATGGCCGTCATCTATGTTCCAATTTCTCACTAAGTTTGTGCTTTTTCCTTCGTCTAGTGGATGAGGCTGAGAGCCCTAGGCTAGCAATTCTCATTTTTGGTGAGAGCTTCAGGGACATTAGCTTGTTTGGCTGATATAAATTACGGAAAAATTCTGTAGCCATGCGGGTGCATAGAAGTGGGGGTTTACTCCATGCGGGGTACTGTATCGCCCATCAAGTGCAATCCCGTTGCCGCCATTTTTCTCAGACCACTGATTCTCCCGGGCCCTGGCACTTGTACCTGGTTTTGATTTTTCCGTCCACAGAAGATGAGTTAGATCTCCACGATCTTCATGTGGATGTGGATTAACAATCTCGATGCAGCTTGTACCATCGATAATGCTTTCTACAAGTACTCCATCTCGCCACAATCTTAGGGTTAGCGAAAAATGGCAGGAACGATGATATTATTTTCTTTGGCAGCAGCGCTTTGTCTTTTCGGCGGTCTTGTAAAAGGCGTCGTTCTTAACTCGACCGCTCCTTCTGTCATTGTTAAGAACGGCACATACATCGGCAAGCACGTTCCAGAATGGCTGCAAGATCACTTTCTTGGGATTCCCTTCGCCATCCCACCATTGGGACCACTTCGATTTGCGTGGCCGAGATCTTTGGATTCCTCCTTCGGGGGGACTCGAAATGCGACGCAGTACGGTTATAGCTGCATGCAGTATGGCTCCAACTTTTCACTGTCCGAAGATTGCTTGACTCTCAATGGTGAAGTTCCCGAAAGTGTGCTCGTTAAGGGTAGCGTTGACTAAATTGTCATAGTTGTTCGCCCCTCAGGGACAACCTCTGACGACAAGCTTCCAGTTCTTGTCTGGATTTATGGTGGTGGCTTGTATGCAGGATCGACTGCGGATCGTCAGTATAATGTGTCAGGAATTGCTCACGTTGGCCAAGAAATCGGGAAGCCCGTCATTGTTGGTAAGCCTCTCATGCACTTCCTTGCATTCAAATCCGCGACTAAGTATTCCCAGCCTCCATAAACTATAGGCTCGGGGTATGGGGCTTCCTACAAAGTCCTCAAATTCTTGCCGAAGGCAGCTCTAACGCCGGTCTTCTTGATCAGCGGCTTGCTCTGCGTTGGATCAAGGAGAACATCGCAGCTTTTGGTGGTGATCCAGATCGGATCACGATCTGGGGCGAATCAGCGGGCGCTCAGAGCATTGCTCTGCATCTGCACTCGTATGATGGCAGGGACGATGGTCTGTTCCATGCTGCTATCATGGAGTCCGGAAGTCAAATTGGAGCATTCCTGCCCTCACTAGCATTCTATGCAAGTCCTGTTGAGAATTTGACGAGAACGACAAATTGCTACACGGCTACTAATAGATTGGCGTGCTTGAGGAATTTAAGTCAAGATGAGCTTTTCAAGGCTCAAGTCAGCCAAGTTTGGAATCCGATTGTCGGAAAGTAGTCTTCTTTCTGTTCTGAATCCTGCTAATAAGTCTAGATGGCGATTTCCTGACTGCCTATCCTAGCACACTTTCAGCTGAGGGAAAGTTCATTCACATACCCCTCCTCATCGGGGCCAACAGTGATGAGGGCACCTCTTTCGGCGTTAGCGGGCTCGATAATGAGACCGCAATTTTCAACAATCTGATGGTCTACAGAAACTACGCCATATCTCCTCCAACAGCAAGGAGGCTTTTGGAGCTTTACGCGAATAATCCCGCCAATGAACCACCTTATTACATCACCAACGCTACAATATTTCCTAGTAAAGGCTTGCAGTGGAGACGTCATTGTGCCATTGCTGGAGATATTGTCATGATCAGTGGGAGGAGGAAGGTTTGCGAGGAGTACACGAAAGGTGGACAAGATGTTTTTAGTTATAGATTTGATACACCTTTGGTAAGTCAAACCTCGGGATACCGCTCGTTAATTTACGGGACAACCAACGCTGATCTCATTTAAGTGGAACGCAGCAGTGACAGCGGGCGCTCAGCACTTCACAAATGTGGTATTCAGTTTCCGTAAGTCTATTCGCCCCTTCCAGTCACAGCTTCCGTCTAACGCCCTCCGAGAGAATATCTCAGGGGCACTGGGGCCTCTTCCAAAGTACCAAAACTACACGAACCTTTCCTACGATATAGGCAAAGCCTACATCTCATTCGTTAACGATCAAAATCCAAATACCAGCAGTGGGAACAGCACCCTGCCGCATTGGCCGAAATACGATTTGGGTACGCCACGGAATATGGTGCTTAACAGCAATCTCACTTACGTAGAAGAAGATACCTTCAGAAAAGAGGGTATAGATTTCATCAATTCGATTGATAGAGAATTGCTAGCCTGATAGTTACACAGCAAAACTTGCATCCTTTGCGGCAATATCTCACTGTGTATCCTCCAGAACACCCCTTTTAAAACACCAATTCTTCTCGGCTTGATACACATTCCATCCTCAATCGCAAGGCTGATTTATGTATTTATAATCCAATATAATTCAATATAGCCAAGCGGCTATAGTACGACGGATCCTGTAATAGCGTTACAAGGAAGACGACCCTCAACCCTGTTCAAATGTTGCAAAAGGTGAGTGTTTAGCAGCCACACCGTGCTATATGCACGGATAGGGGTATGTTGGTTGCCATAGTATAGCCGCATTTTCCTCTACAAAAGTTGGGCTTGACTGAAAATGGAAATCTCAAAAGTCAACGCCAACACCAACACTTGGCATGAATGTAGTTCCGGTTGCACGTCAAGAATTACTTCACTCCGACACAACCTACATATTTCTTTAACTTTAATCCAACTCAATTACGGCAGGGTCTGCCAGAGTTCCAGAAAATCATGGTTCCTGTCGACCGATCAATTTCGCCACCGCCCGGTATAAAATCAATGAGCTACACTGATCGCGCGGGCGAATTACACACCACGGCCCTGCTGAATACCCCGTCCACCCGGACCCATCAATACTCCACAACCAGCAATACCGCCGATGAGATGTCGCGCCAAATCTCCACTGACGGTCACAAGATATGGGGCTTCGTAATTTATCGGTGCACCTACTCCAGCGATGCCGACTGGGGCGAATTCATGTCACGCTTTCGCTACCGGATACGGCGCACGCTTAAGTTCTACAACGCGATGGATATGATGGAGAAAATGGCCTTAACAGTATTTGAGGATAAAACTACGCTTGATGGGGTCAGCAAGGCATCTGTACGTCAGCGATTCTTCGAATGGGGGATCGGTGCACCGCAAGACGAGCAAGGCACGGGAGCAGGGCTTTCGCAGCGGTACCGATATTGCATTCAAGTTGATCAAGTCTGCTTGAATTCTGTTATCAATGACGCGCCTGCGCCTCCAGAGTTCGATCATACTTCAAAGGGCTTTGTGAATCTGGTTTGGAGGGATTGGCAGCCGTCGAGACGACCGATCATGGAGGATGATTTTTATGAGCCTGTGGAAGGTTGTAGAGAGGAGTTTGTAGGCTGGATGAGAGTAGATTATCAGAATGTGATGGTTGGAATGTATATGCTATTAAGGGATGAGAGTGCTGACTGGTATAGAGAGTACCAGAGGCCTCCTGAAGTCGCCACGGCGATGTGAAACGGAATTCATCTTGTCACCATAAAAGTTTGAGTATAACTCTCTTCAGTAGAATAATTTATCATCAGCAAGAAAATTCATTTCAGTGAAAATGAATTTGCTTGCTAAATCTGATATGTTTCTCATTTGTTATAAGAGCTTATTGCGAAACTAAATATAAAAAGCAACATGAACTATTATGCAAATATCAAGGAGTTGAGGAGTTTGGTAACTCGCACAACAATTTTTACCCCGCTATATACAGTCCCCGCTTTGTACCCCGACCGCACATTCGGAAATACTGAAGCTGCAAGAGCAAAAATGTGAATTGAATATATCCTCTAGTTTTAGAAGGTAGGCTTTGGGGCATCCTCTAAACCAAAACAGAAGCCCACTTCGCTACCCTCGCCAAAAATCAACGCAGCCCACCAATTCTCGTGACTCCAGTTTCACGGTACCAATTTTCATTCTTTCCAAAACGAACTCACTTATTCAAGACTTTCCCCCCAGGTTTTCAATGTTCAATGGTTCGCATTGGAGTGCCGTACGCGTAATCTCGTACCCCATCCGAGTAGTCCTCACCGTCCTTTCTCTTATGAGTGGCTGGCCATAGTTTTGCACGCTTCTCGTAATAGGCATCGTGTAGATCGCCTTCAATTTTACGATTGTAGGTGGCGTAAACAGCTCTGCGATCTTCCGTGCTTAAGTTTGGGCCACTACGATGAGCGAGAGAGGAGCCAAAAATCAGCAGGTCACCTATCATGAATTTCCGTCAGCCATCTTTTTATTCATCTCGTAGTTTCTGCAGATATTTAATTCAGAAATTGACACTTACCAGGTACCATTTCTACTGGGATCCACTTCTGAGAATCAACCCAGGAAGGTGCGATGCAGTTATCCTTGCCAACAGGAATGGTCATGTTGTGACTTCCTTCGACAACCTCAATGCAGCCATTTGAAGTAGTGGAGGGATCTATGGCGAGAGCGATGGCGAGATGTTGTATCTTTTTGAAGTTGCCATATCCGGTTCTGTCAACGTGAGGTTCGAAACCGCCTGAGCCAGCGAGCTTAAAGTTTACTATATCTCTTTGGTTAGCAACTCATCACTTCCACTGTCACATGATCTACCCAACTCTTTTCTTTGAACAGAACCATTCCCTCTTCACTTAGTTGTTCCAGTACTCCAAGGACTTTAGATCCCCGGAGCAAGGCTCCAAACCCAGCATGGTCATGGACGAAGTTTTCCGTCCGGCAAAGGACTCGCTCCCCATTCTTGTTGACTTCTTCATACGGGATGTAACGACAATCTGGAGTTCGAGGAAGGTCGTGAATTTCTTGAACCCAAGTTTGGAGGGCCCTAATTTCGGGGATTGGTAGTGCATCTTTGATAATTAGATAGCCCTTCTCCTCAAACGAGGCACGCTGAGATTTGCTGATGACGTATCCGCTCGCCATGTTGGCCGTGGTGGTTGACTGCAAAGTTGCAATCAAGAAAAGAGGTTCCGAGAAAGGGGAGTGATATGCGTTATTTATAGTGAAATTGCACGAGCTGGTGAGTATGCTTACAGATGAAAAGATTGTTCAGGGGGTTGGATACGCCCGATGGCTGCCCTGGAGTGAGTCAGTGAGTCAGCATCGAATTCGTCGCCAATTCCATGGGCGTTGGATCTCGGTCATCCCGCTCAGACTCATATAATGAAAACCGGGTCATTGGATATCCCAATGTAGACTCCCATGGAATTGACACGTAATTGAATACTCGTTGAAGTCCCGAAAGGACGAATTTCTGCTTCCCACGGAACACAAGATTCGAGAGCATTGGACACTTCATGCACATTTTTAGATCTGTTTTGTCGATTAAACCCCCAAACATAAACTGCGTAACGACATAAAAGACACTACATTCTCTGCATCTATACAAGCCTCGCTTTGGCGGGCCCCTCGCGTTTCGTGATTGGTTGAAATGCCTGTAAGGTTTGCCTTACCTCAAGTGGTAAATAATAATTAATGACTTCATTCTTTTCTTTATCATTTTCGCTGTTTCGTTCTGCATCCAACCTATATTATGTCTCTAACCATCCAGGAAAGGGCTTCGCAGCAATGGAGGTCTCCAAAGGGGTGCTGGACTTGCAAGCGTATTTATGGCCTGTTCCTGAGTGTCCTTGTAAAACAGCTCTAATGCTGAGCAATTGTAGGCCGAAAGATAGGTTGCGACAAAACAATCCCGAGTTCTAATAACTGCATTCGGACCAAGCAAGTCTGCGATGGTTATGGGATCAGGCTTCAGTGGCCAGAGTTCGGAGATGGTCGAAGACCTTTGCAAGAGTGGGGCACATATCAAGCGGCAGCCAACATTATATGCTATAGGTCCGGCTTATATCACTTCCTGAACACCACTTACTTGGATATGAATTATGTCAAGAATGACCTCCTCTGGAGAGATATTCTTGCGCGGCACAGTATGAGCCGCCCGAGGAGTCTTCCACATGGTTTCGAGGGCAGCCTACAGCCGAAAGAAGCGACCTTGATGACATACTGTAAGCTCCCAAAGTCCTGGGCTTGACTCCCGAAATCTAATTGCCTCAGATCAGGAGGTGTTGTCACGTATGATCACCACTGTTGACGATCGTCTCAATGGGTTTCGGACCGTTTTGCTCCCGAATGCTCTTTGGGATGGTTCCATCTCTTCAAAGAGTCTTCACAATGCTATCTTAGCACTGTCAGCCTTTCATCTTCAGGGTCGGGATGCAGCACTTCCTTATAAACTGACTTCAATCAGACTCCTGTCCAGTTCAATCCAGGCCGGCGAAAGGAATCCAGTAGGTCAATTTGCAACCTGCATGATGCTTTGCGTGGGGGACGTCTTTGATTTGGCAGATGGGAGTTTGCAAGCCCATATGAAAGCTGCAAAGTCATTTAACGAAATGCTTCTACAATGTCAAGACTCGGATTTTCTCCGCACCTGGCTGGCATATCACGAGGTCCTCGCAAGCTTCAGCCAAAGTCATACCCAAGACGCCAACAAGATCGTTCCCCGACTCCCACACACCAACGTGGAGGACACTATCATCATCGGTTCCCTTGGATGCTCAACTCAAGTGTTAGACTGTATCTCGTGTATCAACGATCTTTCTCGAATGATACACCGGAGTCCAAGTGGGAGATTGCCACTCGTGTATACATCGTGTCCGACCCGGCTACTGCGTACCCTCCAAGATCTCGAACAGAGGCCAGTGATTCAAGAAGACTGCGCCAGCGGTGTCCTTGATTCGGACAGGATATGCAAAACAGCGGAGCTCTACCGATTAGCTGGAGAGATTTATTTGTTGCGGTCTGTACTCGGCGAATGTTCCAGCTCCACAGTGGTGCAGGCGCTTGTGGCATCTTCGCTTCATGTCATCAACGAACTCGATATATGCACCAGTCCATGGCCTATGTTTGTGGTTGCATGTGAGGCTATTGTCGATGAGCAAAGAAACGAAGTTCTAGATGCAATAGACAGAATGCAGAAGGAAAGAAGGATTGGAAACGTTGAGATCATGCGAGACATTGTGGAGACGCTATGGAAGCGCCGAGACCTCAGTGATTGGGATGGAGACTGGAGAGAATTGTCCGACATAAACGGACGGCTTCCAAGTTTCATCTGAATTCTTGCCCGATTTTCCTAGACCACTAGTACAAGTAGTACGGTTTACTTTGCCTAACTTCCAGCCCTGACCCACTCACCGGTAATCCCCACATCACTCCATCCTAGTCACTATCTGGGCAGCTGTTGGGTTAACATTCAAACTCAAGAGGTCCGGCCGGGAGTAATGGCCGACAGTATCAATCATGGCCTTGGCGTAGTCGATATCAGCAAGATCGATATCCGCCGTAAGAACGCCCTCTTCACCCGCCGGGATGGCCTGGGCAAGAGGGCGTCCATCTGGGCCGAAGATCATCGAAAAGCCTCCACCTGGCTGTTACCAGATTAGTCTTTGTGCCGATGAGATTCGTATCAATGGAAACTTACGACTTGGAAGAGGGGGAATCCATCGTCCATGTTCAACTTCTTCAAATTCCCAGGTGTCACAACCTGCGTTGCAACCAATACGAAAGCTTGGCCTTCGATAGCCAGAAATTGGCTGGTGAGCAGATTTGCGGTGTTTGTTTCGTGATATGGCCATTTGATCTTCTTTGGATCTGGATCCGGAAACATTGGCGGCCAGCCAGCAACGTGGATCTGCACACCCTGAGAGTATTCGTAGTATCGCAGCAATGCCTGCAAATGCTCCCAACAATTCAAACCCCCAACCTTTCCAAATGGACTATCCACAACACATTTCAGAGAATCAGCTTGGCCATCTCCCCAGATGGACCTTTCGACATGTGTTGGCTTGATTTTACGTCGGTGATGGACGATTTCTCCATTTGTGTCGATGAATGATTGAGCAATGTAAAGAGAAGCACCGTCTCGTTCACTGTAACCAAGTACGACGAAGATCCCAGCCTCTTTCACAGCTTCTCGGATGCGATCCATCTCAGGAGAGACCTTTCCCATAGAATTTGCCATATATCGGTGGATGAGATCTGTATTTTCAAAGACGCTCTTGGTCCAGATTGCCCTGCTATCTGTCAGTCAATGCGCTGTATGGTTCGGCTGGCAAGTTAACGCACCATGGGTACCCTGGAATAGACACTTCAGCGAATCCGAGAACTTGCACGCCATCACTGGCTGCTTTCTGGATGATTTCGATGGTCTTTTTAACGCTTCCTTGGAGGTCAAGCCAGACGGGCTCGGCTTGCACAGCACCCACCCGAATGGTTTTTGGAACTGGCATTGTGGTTGGATTGTTTAGAGGAGAGTTGGAAGGGAAATTTCGATCATATTCATGCCCTCAGGATTTATATATCATTCCACGAGATTTTGCAGGAAGGTATTCATACTCGACAAACCAGTCCGTAAATCCCGCGGGTCTTGATCGCAAAGTCTTGCTGTCTAGAACTCCTGGCATATCGGAAAGAGTGATAAAAATTCGAGCATTTCCCGAATCGCAAGTTTCCCCAGGTTCGGGGCCAATGGCGCTGCTCAAAGCAAAAATGGGGGTGCCGTGAGATCGCAAACTCCTTCCCTAGGCACCCCCGCTGTTCTCTGATACGCCACTCGGGATTTGGTGCAATACGACGTACATTTTCGGTACAGCACCCCAGTAACGCTGACCTGGGCGCTGGTCCCCTTTGAAGCTCTTCTGAAAGCCGCCTTGGGTGCGATATTGCAGGCACGCACACACGCTGTTGCGAGTAAGATTACAAAAATAAAAATAAAAAACAAACAGCGTGGGCTTGAAGGCACTGGAAGAGCTGCACAAACTCGAGGGACAGTGGGGATAATGTCAAATATGAGGATGAAGAACGATATCTTTAGGAACGTGGCCACGCGTTTCTGGAAAAGACAAGACGCGTCTCTATCTCTCCTCAGGGTCCTCCACGGAGAAGAGGGTCAATGATAGTATAAGCGCTCGAGTCACCAATAATGATCTTCTGTCAAATCCCGTCTAAGCGGCTCGAAGGCACATCGCGTCAACAATGAGAGGAAGAGGATTGATTCGATTTGTTGGCCGAAGTACAGATGCCAGGTGCTGCAACTTTGCAGCAATACTTCGTACAGCACTGACAGTACGCTAATATTGAACAACATAGTTCAAAAAATACAGTCTAAACACAGATTGAAAGCTTTGATTTGCTTTAAAATTAGCGATTTCCCCCAGGCAGACACCAAAAAAAGGAAATAACGCGTCAAAATAAGCGCGTCTGGAAGGGCGTGACGCTTGGCACTTCTATCCTTCTATTTCCATTGCCACTTCCACATTCATAAATTTCAACCCAAAGTTTGCTTCAAATAATAACAACGTAAGATGGATCCGCAACACCGGGAAAATACCTGTTCGTGCTATGGTAGATCACTGCCTCAACTCCCGCAGTTTGAAGGACCCTCGAGCTCCATTCCCGGATTTGGCAGCTCGCCTGCCCAAGACCGTGCCGTATATCTCGATCCCGTAAGTAGCCAGCTCGCGCTCATACTGAGTAGACTCTTGCACTGACAAATGTAGCAGGAGGATCAAATTTTTTTGGCACAATGATGTTGTGGGTTGGAACACGGGTGCCATTCACGATCGCTCGTCTCCCAAGTCTATCGGAGGTCCCGAACTATTTTCAAGCGTTTGCAGGGCGAATAAACGAGGTGCTTTGGCACATACATCAATTGGAGATACGATACTGTGTATTTTGGTGATAGGCCGGGACAATTGCACAATGCCCTACTTGAAAACTGTGGGGCTGTTTGGGAGGTTGGGGAAAGTGAAACATCTTGCTTTACACGAGGATTTGGGCCACGACAAAGGCCAGACACGCAAGTTTGATGAAGATTCGGAATCATTTATTTCGGCCCGGAGGGATCGATCCGTTGTATCGATCGATATTGAGGACCGATAGCAGTGTGATGGGTCCATAGTGGCAGCCGAAGACACAAGCCTTGGTTTCCCGACTCGACCTGGCACTGTATTGTACGTTTCTGCAATAGCTATATATGGCTAAAATAGTCCTAGCATGCCTATTACTTCTCTTTCGGCGGATTCGTCTCTATCCCGCCATACTCTTCTGATTTAGGCAGCTTATCCCACGGCGCAAATACGTTCTTGCTCTTCTTCAATACATCTTTCAGCTCGGGAAAATGGCGCCCCAGAACATCCTTCATTTCCGTGTTCTGCACCCAGTGCAATCCCTCCTTCGTATACGTCTCCGCATTCCACTGCAAGTTCCCAGAGTCAGTATTACTTAATCAAGCAGTTTCCGCGCGATTCGCGACTTTCGATACTCCTTTTGAATGTCTCAGGAGCGCTGAGATAACCAAAAGGGGTATCAAGACTTGTGAAGTGTACAATCAAAGGAATATAATCCTCGGGGAATTTGCATACCTGGGTTGCAATGAAACGATCACTCTTTAACCTCCTGCTCGCCATCAAGATGAAAACACGGAAGGCAGTGTCGCTGAAGCCGAAGCCCTTGGGCAGCGGTTCGCTGTGCGACCCGACAAGCGTATCCACGAGCTCAATATCCCCGTTATACGCATCGGAGAGTTCTTTTGCAAGCTCAATGTTCCCGCCCGTCAATTCCTCAAAGGTTTTCGGCGCGCTCATACGAAGCAGCCTTCGGAATTGGTTGTATCGTGGCACACCTCGCTCTCGGTCACGAAGGAGATCGACCGTTCCCATATCTCGCTGCAGGCCATCTGGTGTGGTTAAGTCGCGCAGGAAGTCAGGGTAGTTGAAGTTCGTAATAGCACCAGGATAGTTAATGCCAAAGGAGTAGAAGGTGTCAGCAAACGAGAGTCCATTATTGAGAGGGTCTTGGGATTTTGTGAAAAGGGTATCCTTGACGGGAATGGTGGAATTATGCTCTCCGCTTTCGGCTTTGAAAAATGCTATGTTGTCCGGTACTAGTGAGTGCATTCTGTACACCGACACGAATTCCTCGGTCATAGAGTATGGCACGCCGAAATGGTTGACTACTGAGCCAGGAATGCCACTGATAGCTTCACTGGTCTTGGAGAGTCGTCCCACGGACTTAGTCAGTGTTTCGCCAACTAGACCCCACCAGTTCGCGTTCATGCTGATTTTCAATGTAGGATGAGCTAAGATAGCGGGAGTCCATTCGACCGTGTGGATTTTTGCCGTCAAAGCACAGTTGATGAGACGCGCCTTGTCAAAAATCTGGTCGCTGTGCTCAAAGTCAGTTGATGTTTTTGTTGATTGCCGCAAACTTACCCAGTCCAATCTGGATAGGCAGAGCGCAGCATGTCACAGATGGAATTGTGTTCCAAAGCAAAGAGCGTATGCAACATCTCCACGCCAATCCACCAGTTGTTGTTGAAGCCAGTCAATACGTTCCCAGCGGCATCACGGGGTAGAAATGCTTCCCTTCCTTCCTTGGTGAGCAGCAATTTGCCGTCATTGTGAGTCGTCCGCAGAGATTGCGTGACAGCCTCGCTAGATCCGTAAATCTGAGAGTTATCCCACCACGGTGTGTTGGTATTCTTATACCCTGGACAGACAACATCGCTCTTGTGCAGTACCTCATCCGGCTTTGTTCGCGGCAGCTCCATCTTGCCATGCGGCCATTTGTCTCCAGGAGCAAGTGGAATATCCAAAAAGCTGTCGTCCTGTAAGTCGTCAAGTCAGCCAACTAGACTGAACATTTTCTATGCCATTCACGGAAACGGAACGCACGTTTTCATGAGCAAACCAGTCGTGAGTCTGGAACTGGATCCATGATGCCGCTAGCAGATTCAGCGATGTAGCCGGGATGAACTCTCCCGGCTTCCTTGTCATGAATCGCTCACTCAACATCCGTGGATTTGGATTCCATAGCTCCTCCTCAGTCGGCTTTGGCGTATCTACTCTCCGGAAATTCCTGCCGAATCTCATCCCGGAACAACCCATGTGAGGCAGCTCTTTGGAGTTAAATTTCCCATCTGAGTTTCGTGCATTCTCGAACCTTTTGTCTGTCATGGGCTCATCTGTTTGGTTGCCTTGAGCAGTTCCAGATGCGTATCCATCGTGCAGGTTGTAGGCCCGGAGGTCGATGCGCAAGGCCTCAAGGTTGATCGATCCGATTAAGCCAGGAAATTTATCCCAGGAGATGAATTTGTTCACAAAGTGGAAGAAGCCTACAAGAGTGCGTTCGGCGAGGGTGGGCTTGTACGAAGGTACAGGTGCAGGCGTTGTTATTCCAGATTTTGAGTCCATGTTGAAATTCTTTGGGATCCTCTGGGAATCTCTCTCTAACGGTAGGAAAGAGAACCATAGGCCACGGTCTTATAAACACTGGTCTTTGATCTTCGACTGGCTTTCACCAACTGAGATTTCAGGCCATCTCATAAGGTCAGCTGTACCTGGTACGTGTTGGTGGGTGTTGCACTGTTGCTCAGCTCGTGAATGGCCAGCCGTGCTGACTTCAGCTGGAACATTGACTTGCGCTTACTGTTTTCCAATATTTCGCTGCAACGCCTTGCACAGATCAGCTGCCGATCTCACCACATCAGCTTGGCCATGCAGTGGAATTGGGCGTGCTTGTGTTACTCTTGGCTTGCGCATCTTTTCGTAATATTGACGGGAGATTGCCGAGAACGAAGCCGCGAACATCTCCATCTCCACAAGACCACTATCTGCCCGAAAGCCTTTTCTGATAAGATCGGCATTTATACTGCCATTATCCGTCTGCTTTCCACTGCATTATCTGCAAAGCTTTTGAAGGAAAGGCTCATTGATATCCTGGAAACTTTGCCCCGAGCATCTCCAACTATCCATCATGTACCTGAGCTTGACAAATATCGTGAAGAGCGTCTTCACTTCTCCCTTTACTGGAAAGGTCCAGGATGCCAGATCATTCGAATCCGAGTCTAGCGACCATGAATATATTCGCGGCGATATCACGAATCGGGGCCCATGTCCAGGACTGAATGCATTGGCAAATCAAGGATATCTGTATGAACAATCTTTTTCTCTTTTTGCATTTACCTACCCTTACTGATGCCAACATCAACAAGGCCCCGAGATGGGAAGAACCTCACCATCCCGCAGGTGGAACACGCCCTGATGACGGTCTTACACATGAGTAAAACAGCTGCCCATGCTCTCGCCAGTAGCCTGCCCCCGCTGTGCCGCAAGGACGGGACTTTCGACCTCGTAGACACGCGCCGCCACAATGTCATCGAGCACGATTCATCCTTCACTCGCCTCGACTTCCACCAAGGCGACAACTATACCTTCCAGCCAGCCATGTTACAAGCAATGCTCGACGATGCAGACGGCGGACCCGTGACTCGGCGGTCACTGGCGAAGACATTCATTAGGCGAGGCAAGGAGAGCAGGGCTGCGGGCGCTCCTAGGTTGCCATTGAACTTGTGGTTTGTGAGGATGTTGCAGGCTGTGGGCGTGATGAATACTGCGCAGACTGGCGGGATCTTGACCAAGGAGGTGCTGGAAGCGGTTTTCGCAGAAGAGAGGTTTCCAGATATAATTCTTGACAACCCGAAGCCACGAACGGTTTTCACGTTGTTGGGAAACGCGTTGGGGATGATGTGGTATGTTGTCATAGGACCCTAACTGAAATCATCCCTTTTGTCCCGCAATTGGAGTTGCGTGCTGGGAGTTTCAATTACCGGTCTGTTAATGAGAGATATCTTGAATGAACAATTTCATGTCGCCATTTCAGATAGCTAGCCGAGATTCTCTTTGAGGTACAACCATGGCACCTGTAAGTCCTTCGTATCCACGAATTAGGGCCAATTAATACAAAAGAATTATTTTAATAGGCCTATAAATTGATTTGGAATTCCTCGCTCAATGTGAGCAACAATAGTCTACCCCGCCCCCGCTTCTAGACCCCGCATTTGTGAGCGCAGTTGACGCGCGCCTTTCCTTTCTGAGAGATGACCTCAGATCTAGAGCCAACTCTAAACACACCACCGGGCTCTAGAATGGACTTCTAACACTCGATTGCTCGAGGCATCAAGTGGTCCTTGAAACCCATACGCTCTATGCAGCGCTAAATGCACCAACGGTTGCATCCCCGCATGCTCTACTGCCCGGCAGCGATTGAAGCCTCATCGGGCCTACGGAGGAGCGGGGGAAGATGATATAGCTTGAGTATAAGTACCGAACGGCCTCTTGTCTGCTCTTCATTACCAAGCAAGCAAAGTCTGTGAACAAATGACTGCAAACGGAGACAACAAGTTTTTGAATCTCAACGAAGAAGCCGCAAGCAAGAGCAACATGGGAAACTATATCAAGTGGTACGACATTACCCCGAAAATGGAATTCAAAGCTGAGAAAACTAGGGATGCTCCAGGCGTGGAGGTCATTCAGCCGGGCGAGCAAGAAAAGATCAAGGAAGTGTCGGACCAGTTCAATCGCTTCCAAATGATGAACTTCAATGAGCACCATCACTGCTTGCGGGGCACACATTTGAAGACACAGGGCGTATGTTCTGGCTTCTGAAGACCGATCAAATGCTAATATCCAAAAGTGTGTCATGGGCAAGTTCACCGTCAAAGACAACCTTCCGCCACATCTTGCACAGTGAGTCGAGTTTTCCTTCTCCATTATTCTCGATAGCAGATCGGCCCTTTGCTCATAGGCTTCTGGAAGACCACTGAAAACGACATACTGATACTGATCATTGTACAGAGGCATGTTTGCCAAGCCAGGCCAGTACGATATGATTATGCGTTACTCTTCCCTCACACCAAAGCTCGTCCCCGACAACGTCTCTGCGCCTCGAGGTATCGGTATGAAAATTTTCGGCGTCGAAGGCGAAAAGATCTGGGGAGAAGATAAGAAGACTCAAGATTGGACGTTTAACAACTACCCGATCCTCGAGTTGAGAGACCCAAAAACCACAAATGAGATCGCCGAATGCTTGGAAAAAAATTGGAACAACATCCCCAAGTTTGCGGAAGAGCAAGCGAAGCGCATAGATGCCGATGTTGCTACCATGGGGGGTCAGCTTCCTCGTCAACACTGTGAGTCACCGCCTAAAACCCACGAGAATTCTCAAGATTGACGGACATAGTGGTCGCCATGCCTGAATACTCCCAGTCTGCCTACCGCTTTGGTGATTACGTTGCCAAATTTGGCGTCTTTCCCCTCAGCGAAGAGCAAAAGAAGCTCGAGAAGGTCTCCATTGCCGAAGATGCACCAATTAACATCCTATCTCAAGCCGCACGAGACTTCCATATGAAGCATAAAGTCACGTATTCTTTCTGCGCACAGCTGCTCCAGAATTTGGACGAGCAGCCAGTTGATGACATCGGTGTCGAGTGGGATCCGAAAAAGTACCCCTTTGAGCAGGTCGCCACGCTAGAATTCGAGCCACAGGACAGCTGGCTTCCCGAGTTCCGCGTGTGGTGGGACGACAGAATTACGTGCAACTCGTGGCACGGGCTTAAGACGCACCAACCTCTTGGTAGCACCAACAGAATGAGACGAGTCGTCTATGCTGAGTCGAGGAAATTGAGGTTGCGTGTTAATGGATACAAGGACTACATTGAACCGGCTAGCTTGACGGAGGTACCAGCTCCAGTCGTTGCACCTCAGCTTTCACTGCCGTACCAGCCTGCTACTCAGAGCGTAGAAGTCAGTGTTTAATTGCCTTGGCATCCGCTTCCAGTACAATTCAAGATTGTATTCCATACCTCTCTTAGAGCCAACAAATTTGTAGCGGTATACATAAATTCTTGTCTTTCCTTTCGGCGAGGCCGATTATCAAGCAAGATATCATTTCGCGTGGGCCCACGTGATGTGGGCACTCGGAGTCACTGCATTTCTGGAGCGACGTGTGTAAAAAGAGACTACCCACCTGTATTTGCTTTGTGCATTCTAATATTCCGGGATACCTCCTCTGATCTGTGTTTACGTAGTGCAAACTCGTAAGAAGCATCTGGGAGTAATCCAAAATCACCGCCGAAGTTAAGCGAGATGCCCCTGAATCGCAGCTCCCGGGACAAATTTAGACCACCTGTAACCCAAAGAGTAATTTAAATTACAAACATAAAGTCAATTTTTGAGTGCACTGAAGCGTGGCTTGGTGTGTCACTATTGTTTTCCAAAAAGGCCAGTCTCGAAGTGTACGCTTTTCCTCACGGGCGTCGTAACTCAGCCTGTAGAGACTATCTATTCGGAACATTTCGAAACGTTCAAACCCGCAATATCCGTTGACGAAACCCCATAATACAACAAATTGGGACAGAAAAAGAGAACTGATTCTGCGTTACATGTTTGTTTGAGATGCCTGCAAACTTTTGAACCCCCCCTCAAGTATAGACTTATAACCTCCATCCAGATTAACAACGTCAAACCCCATTTGCGCCAGGATTCGGTAGGCCAGGTAGCCACGATAACCCACTTGGCAATACACGAGCGTTTGCCGTCCTTGTTCCAGCTCCGCAATATTCTCACGGAGTGTATTTAAAGGAAGATTTACAGCTCTGACGATATGCCCCCGAGAAAACTCGGCAGGAGAGCGAACGTCGATAATTTGGAAATCATCCTGTTCGGCCTTGAGGTCCTCGGCATGAACAATGCGAACATCACCACGAAGTACGTTGCTGCCTACGAAACCAACCATGTTGACAGGATCTTTCGCAGAGCCATAGGGAGGAGCGTAGGCTAGTTCTAAGTGCTCCAAATCGAAAATTGTCATTCCTGCTTGCATCGCGGTTGCGAGCACATCGATACGCTTGACGACACTTGCTGTTCCAACGGCTTGAGCTCCTAAGAGGCGTCCAGTTTTTCTCTCGAAAGCAACCTTTAAAGTCATGGGACGAGCTCCAGGGTAGTAGCCTGCGTGGTCTGGCGGGTGAACAGTCACCCATAATGGGTCATACCCTATTCCGCGTAAGTTCGCGACAGAGAAGCCGACGGTAGCAACGGTTAGATCCATGACTTTGCAAGCCGAAGTGCCAACATTGCCCCGATATTCTATCTTCCTGCCAAATATATTGTCTGCTGCTAGACGACCTTGGCGATTGGCTGGACCCGCCAATGCAAGCTGCAGTGGGCGATCAGCAATGCGATGATTTGATTCTATCATGTCTCCAACGGCGTAGATGTCAGGATCGGAGGTTTGCATGTAGGAGTTGACTGAGACTCCCGACTTTCCAATCTTCAAGTCTGCCTGTGACGCTAAAAATGTTCTAGCCCGCACTCCTACCACTAAAACCACAAAATCAGCGATGATGGCTTTCCCGTCGTCGAGGATAATACGGCTGGGGCTGTTCTTCAGTCCGGGTTCGATAGCTTGAATTCTGGCTTGGAGCTGGAGTTGCATATTTTGACGCCGGATCTCGGAATGGAGAATCTCTGCCATGTCTGAATCGAGAGGTGGAAAAACATGTGGGGCGTATTCAATGATAGTAACCTCGAGACCAAGGCTATGAAGTGCATCAGCAGCTTCAAGGCCGATAAACCCGCCTCCTATAATTGCAACATGGCCGCCGCCGTGATGAGATACAAATGTTCTGATACTCTGAAGATCTGGGATTGTCTGCAGAGTGAAAACATTGGGTAAATCGATTCCAGGAATATTGGGCCGAAACGGTTCTGCACCTTGCGATAGTATGAGCTTGTCATACGGTACTTGTTCTTCCATCTCGGACCCAATAGCTCGCGTTGATATTAGAGACCTTTCTCGATTGATGCTCAAGACTTCCGTGTTGATGTGAACATCTATGTTGAAGCGCTCCTTCAGAGCTTTGGGAGTTTGCAGAACGAGTGCCGCATCATCTTTAATGACTTCACCGAGAGCATATGGGATCCCACAGTTGGCGTAGCTGACATAAGGTCCTTTTTCGAAGACTTTAATTGATGCATTTTCATCGAGACGACGAGCCCGAGTTGCTGCTGACATCCCACCAGCAACCCCTCCAACGACGACAATTCTGAGGGGATAATGTGAGGGCATTTCAGAACTGACTATAGTGACTGTCGAGTGTAATTGCAAATTTAAAAGTTGGAATGACTTTTTGATTCAAGTTTGATAATTTTCGACTTCTTTTCATTATTTTGGTGATAATACTGTAGCCATGCTTAAGTTCGTTCATCAACAACACAATCACAACACCACTATGCTCCAAAGGATCAGGTGTTGGTTCTGATCATGCCACGATTCGCCAAGGCCTCAAAAAATCTGGTTTGGTTTTGAAGAATTCACTCGGCGACTCTATTTCGCGGTGATATTCGAATCGTATGATTATGATTGGTAAGGATACGGAAATGTGTGAAGTTGGCGCGGTTGCACCCGACGGCCGCAAGAAAGAAGTGCTGTACCAATGATGGTATTTCATGACACCATTCATTGATTATGCTGCGTGCCGTAAGGGGTTCACTTACGTATGATATACTTTAACGCAACATCACCTTTATTAGAGCTGTTTCATATGCGGCTATCGATAGACTACAGCAACTCCACAAAAGGGTTTGGGGTTCGAGACTACAGCAGCTTTGATTCTTGTTCTACCGAGCAATCTGCACAAGTCATGGTTTCGTTATTTGGCTGACTGAAGAGGTATTAGATAAATACAAATGACCCACGTAGCATATAGCATCAATATCACCAGTGCTTGAGAAGTGCCGAGACCGCAATACCTCCTCCAAACATAGATCCAACCGTAAGAAAGCTTGACTTTGATAACGTAGACATTCCACTGATTCCATGTCCAGATGTACAGCCACCTGCCGTTCTGGCCCCAATTATGAGAGCTACGCCCCCAATCAAAGCCTGTACCCAAGAGATGTGAGCCGTTTCTTCGATGGCTCTTACATCCAGAACCTTCGTTAGGCCCCAGCTTCCGCATAACATTCCGAAAACGAAAGCTACTGGGTTCAAAGAAGGCTGTGCTCCGTTCTTGTTCATCGAAACCCCAATAAATCGATCTAAATAGTCTCCAATGGTTTCGTACGCCGTCGAGACCCCAATTGCGGATCCAGTGAGAACAAGGCTTGCTGCTTGGGCTGCTCCAATAGCCAGCCCGCCAATTACGGGATTCAAACGCGGAGAGCTAGATATATTCGGCATTAGGTATGATGCGGAAAGAACTAAAGCATAGCAGAAGACATTATAGATGAAGACTGCTTGCGTCTCAGAAATCTGAGTTGCTGCGTAAATCGTCGGTTCATCCTCGGTGCAGGTACAATCTTTGTCGTTGGACTTAGATGCCGTAGGGTCTCTGCATTTGACACAGTATCCGAACCGAGACCACAACATACCCCCGATGGTAGCGCCCACAAAGACGGGAAGACCTGACGAGGTGCCTGTCGCGATCTGCACAAGTACCGTGCCTGGACAGGCCCCAGTAAGTGCCATTCCGCCCCCTAGAATGAAACCACCGATGATATTTCCGTCATATTTGTGAAAGCGATTTAGATTCGAAGGCTTGCGAGGGGTGCAGGGTGAAATTTTCAGTTGCTTTGCAGCAACCATGAGTATACTGTTTAAGTATCAGAACACAAATTTGTTTTGTTTTGTTTGATGGGAGGTACTGACGCGCTCACTGCATTGGCAGTCAAAAATACCTTCAACATGTGAAAGTCTGAGAGACCAAGTTGGTCGATAATGACTGTAGGTGAATAGACGCCAGACATGAGGAGGGCAGAACCAAACAGCGAGCCGGAGAAAGTTGATAGTATAAGGTTTGGAGCCATTTTTCAAAGAATTTTGATGAAGCCGGCAGTATGTTCGGATGAATGTCATATATGATCATGTGAAATTTGAAAGAGTGGGTGATAAGGTACCTACATATATATCCCAATCATTTTTTTCTGCTAGATTTTCGAAGGTCACCAAGATTACGGGATTACGAAGCTTGAGAAAAATTCTTGAGCCAAGAAAAAAATTGTCATGATCGGCGATCTGAAAAGGGGCGTCCGTGGCGTGGTCCCCGGAATTTGATCGGCGAGCTGGTGACCATCTTCATCAGACCACCATGAAATCTCCATTTCACGTTAAATGCACATATTCGTGGGTTGAGATTTTCTTGCTGGAAGTATTTACATATTTCAGACCCTATTCAGCTTCAATCACAATCACCGCGTATCTACCAAAAAGTTTAGCACGCTCATATTCTCAATCAAGTTTCGCAATCTCTCTATAAGATGGTCAACAAACCGGCAGTCTACACTTGCTTTGAAGCTGTCACGTCGACCTGGCAGTACATTGTGGCAGACCCTGAGACTGGCGACGCTGTGATCATTGACTCAGTCCTTGATTTCAATCCAATCTCACGTCAAATCAGCACCGAAAGTGCGGACGGGCTTCTGCTCCTTTCGTCGAAGAAGAATCTTACAATCAAAAGAATCCTGGAGACCCATGCACATGCAGATCATCTCACTGCTGCTAGTTATCTCCAACAACGACTCGTCAATCAAGGAAAGCCACGACCAGAAGTATGCATTGGAGCACGAATCACAGAAGTCCAAAACACTTTCGCATCCAAGTATGGGATTGAATCATCTGAAGTAACCAATGTCTTCGATAAACTCTTTGAGGACAACGAAGAGTTCGCCATTGGGACATTGACCGCAAAGGTGTTGCACCTTCCAGGTCATACTCCCGACCATGTGGGCTACCTGATTGGAGAAAATGTGTTCACGGGCGACTCGATCTTTAACCCAGATGTTGGATCAGCACGCGCTGATTTCCCTGGAGGTTCTGCCACAGCACTCTATAGTTCTGCTAAGATTCTTCTTGATCTGCCGGGGCACTATCGTGTCTACGTCGGACATGATTATCCTCCCGATTCGAGGCCCGCCAATGCTGACGGAGGGAAGCACAAGCCTTACACGACTGTGGAGGAGCAGAATGAGCATAACAAGCATGTCAAGGCGGGGACGACAGAGAAGGAGTTTGTGCAGTTTAGGTCGGAGAGAGACAGTCAGCTTGGAGAGCCCAGATTGTTGCACCAGGCTTTGCAGTTCAATATTCGAGCAGGGAAACTGCCAAAAGCATCAACAGGCGGCGACATGTTTCTCCATATTCCGCTCAAAGTTTCGAAGGACTTATTGCAAATAATGCAAGGACAGAATAAGTAGGACAGCAGCTTTCAACTTTGGTAAATCAAATACTTTTCACGAATGCAGCTTTGTCAAATCTCGACTGTTCAGGTATGAGTGATCTGGTGTAAGCTCATAATATTGTAGACCTCAAGATATACCGGCGGGTGAGCTACAAAGAGCCATTTGCTCGGCACCATGCTTCATGTAACATATCAAGATGGGGAGAGGTACGATTCATTTCCTTTGAGGGGTTGTAACGGTTACGAACTTAAAATTGAACACCAGTCAAAAGTTAGGACTATCTGAAACCTTTAAGCACATTCTATACCATCGTTTGAACCGTCCTTCTAGAATAGCCTTCAATATCCTCGAGGCCTTCATTGGCAATAAAGCTGACTGTTACAATCGCTTTGCCTATACCGCTAACGATCAGAGCAAAAGGGCTCCCATGTGCCTTGTACGCAAACGCACCAGCAAAACTTCCTGCAAACAGACTAACGAGAAAAGCGATCCTTCTGTTCCTCTTCCTATTACTCTTCTCAAACATCTTCTCATCGATGAAGATATCCACGTAAGCAGCCGTTGCCATGGCTGTCGTGATTTCCGTAATATTTAGCCCTCGTGCCATAGCTACTTGAGCCCCAGAACTAAACGCCAACAAGGAAATCACTACCAAAGCTGCCGGTCCACTGTCAGGCACAGGGTCCGGCCCCTGGTATTGGACTGCAGCAGCCACGAAAACGAGGATTGTTTGGAAAATGGAGGTCAGAATTAACCAGTATCTTTTTCGGGCGCCGAGGTAGTTGCCTAACTGGCCAGGGAGAAACCCTCCCAAGACGAACATGGAGAGGGAAATGCCGATATTAGACAGCGAAAAAAGAGAAGTGAGTTTGGCGACGCCGACGGCGAGGAGCACGGTGTTACCAGTCTGATTTGATGCGAAGCAATGGTCTGGAGATAAGTATTAGTGTTTCTGGGCATTTGTGAGGAGTGAGTATTGCGGGCAGAACGAACAGTCTGGAAAAGAGGCAGCATCTTGGATCCCGATACTGAATGACAAGAGAAGTAGTTGACATTCCAGAAGAACGTCATCTCTGATAGGTATATTGAGAGAGTCCTTCAGGCGTGAAGGGAAACTTTTGCGTGCCGTTTCTACCAAGGGCGAGAGGCGTGTGGAGGCCGGGACCATGTTCGTTGATTGTAAGGTGAAATAATTTCGGGGTTTGTAGAAATATAATTCTCGGTGCCGTGGCTGAAATATGGCTGGCATACATAACTTTAGTGTTTATAGTTTAAACTTTTGTCGTTGATATATACACGGAGGTGTTCGTCGGGGAATACTCTGCGACCCAAGTCTTCGCAGATAACGCAACCGGATTCAGTACATAAAGTCCACATCGAAAAAAGTTCCTATCTGAAAATTAAACACATAGTGTTCTTAAATCTACTCAAAGTGCATTGATATTAGGTTTTACCGACACACAACATTGAAGTCCACAGGCTTTCGCTCATCATGTACCCTCGCTAATAAGCACCCGATGTCCGAATGCAAGACAAGTGTCAATTGTGCACATTTGTTTGCACTCAGATTTGCCTCCACGAAGAGTCATAACATGGTGTGAAACATACCGTTACCTGTCTCCTATAACTTCGATCACGCAGAAGATTTGAATTTGCGGACACGCCGTCGAGTTCTCCCCTCACGTGGCCCATGGTGGTCTGACCAATGGCCCCTGTCGCGTTGATGTTTTGAAATCGAGGTCCCCGGATCGCCGACTGTACAAATTTGCCATCACCTTGGAGTCTAGACCTTCTGCCTCGACAGTCTCATCTGTAATCAGTACCATGTGCCTCAAACAGTCAGGCAACAGATTGTTAATCAATTTTCGCTTTTCTGCGAAGATCTGTTTGATGCCAATCAGAAATGCTCGGTACGGAAGTGACCGACGCCATTCAAAGGGCGAATTGAGTTTCAATAAAGTACGCAAAATTGTATTGTGGGAGGAGCCCTGGATTGGACCTTTTCTAGGTGTTGTGTGCGTTAGGCAGATTTATCAAATGCTCTCTTAACATAACAGTCGTGCCCAAAACTATAATAGCATGAAGCAAAGGGTAAGGTCTTTTTCGCTCAGCGTCCACACTTCTTCATCTTGAAATACTATTTGTACATGTTGAGTCCCAGAAGTGGCGCTAGCCTCCACAGGTTGGCCCAGAATTTACATAGCGAGCTCTCCTGAATCTTCAAGGGGGCAATGCACGTGACCAAACATCGGTTTTCATAAATTCACAGACTTCATATTTTGGTGATGGGGTACGGACAATATTAACTACCAGTATTACTACTGAGGTTCAAAGACTTGTGAGGACTGAGGTCGATAAGCCATAAAGTGATATATAAATAGTTTGTTGCCGATATACCATGGAAAGCTACCGGGGAGTAGGACATTCACTTCAGCACGAGTTCATAGACCGCATTCATAGGAGGAGATTTTGGGAATAAGCGACGTAAAATGAGCCAACTAGGTGCTCTTTATTTGTTTTGAATTCACTTATTCTCGACGCGACTTGGCGACCACCAGATCAACCGCAGAGTTTTGACAGCGTCTGCATGCCATCCGTCTCACGCAGCAGGAAGGGTATGATGGATCTTAAACAGCAACCCATTATCCATCTCGTGCGACATGCTCGTGTATGATTTCTCTTTCCCAAACTCACGTACACTAACTAACATTTTGCCTCCACAGTATCGCAGACTAGGAGTTTTGTTTGATTGCTGGGAACCCGGATACGGGCAATCTTTCATGTTGGGGGCAACATTTATGCGTGAAGGAGGCCGCGGCTCGTGTATCACTCACATTCTCACTTCGGAAGAACCTAGAGCTACCCACACAGCCCATGAAGCTTTCGAGATTATTGAGCGTACAGGGATTGAGGTCAGAGAATACGCTGCGCTTCGAGGCGACCCAAGGGAAAACGCGAGATGTAGTCTGAGGGGAATTGTTAGGGCTTTGCCGCGCCATGACAGTGGCCGGATAGAAATTCTGGTGGTTACACATAGGCGCTTCATTGACAACATTCTGCAACGCTGTAAGCACTCTGTCAATTTTCGGGCGAACTCATTGCGTGGAATTGGCATGTGCTATCACATTAGCTAACCTGTTAAAAATAGCTTGGGACGCGCCCGACTTCCAAAACACCGAATTCAGAAGCTATGTCATGAATGAATATGGAAGTTTGACACTCCTCGACCGGTCGACGCTGCCGACACAAACACAAATAATCCGCCGAAGTCTAGAAAAGCAGATGGAACCCGGCTGCCGATGGATATTAGAGATGAGATTAAGTCTGGAGAGAATCATAAAGAAGGAAGAGAAAATCACCATTCAGAAGATCAAGGAAATTCAATATCTGAGGACACTCGGCAGACCGTGGGCGGGCACGACAGAGAAGTGCACTACGAGCAATGGGGATCGCTACATTAAAATGCTGGGAGAACGTCACAGTCAACTGAACCTCTTAATTGAGGCATGGGAGCAAGCTTTGTGGAGAAAAACTCTCGCCAGGGAGATGGTCGGACTCTTGGCTGATATTGAGGTCACGGAAAACGAAACCACTTTCATGTGTGAGTTTGGCAGATGCGTGGAGGTAGTCAAGAATTGGAACTTGATGGAACAAACTTTGGTTATCAAAGCATATATCAGCAGCCAAAGACTTGAAGTGGAAGGGGACACACTGACGATCATGAAGACTAGCGGTCAGGAGGACAAGAAATATGTCATGTGTGAGATTCACCAGGTAAGCCTGGAACGCTGCATTGTTGCTCCCTTTTTGAAAGGCACGAAATGGGAAGAGAAGATGAGTATTCCGATGAAGAAAGCGATGAAACGGGCGGAAGTTTTGAATTCCTGGGCGAATAAAAGCTCGAAGAAAACTGCTGTTTGTAAGTAGAGAGTTGTAATATGCTTCTGTCTGGAATAAAAGATATTTCACATCGATCTTGATAAGCCTTTGGCCGATTTCCGGTAGATCAAGATCAACTTTTCAGAACAGCCTTATAATCGCTACATATGATCTCCACGTAAGCTTTTTGTCCGCGGTTTGGTGGGGGCTTTCTGGTGCTGGTTTTGGGTTTGCAGGGGCTGCTGGCTGTTGGCCCGAAGCCAATGAAGCTGGAGATTCGGCTTTAGACGAGATCCCCTGGTTCTGAGGGAGAAATTGGCTCTTTTTATTTTGAGAAGATAGTTTATCTGCGTTTAATGGCCCTCCTTTTGCGGCTCGTGGATGCCGTAGTGGGCTGGGAGCGGTTTCGCGATTTTGCCTTTCCACGCGTGATCGGCCATGGTGAAGCTCCTGGCTTTGGTCCAACGACTGCTAAAAATTTGAGTATACAGGATAGGGTTCCCCGGGCAGGGGATTTATGTCTTTCTTTTGACAGGGACGATGAAGATGAAGATGAAGGGTGGCAAAAGACGTGTTTTGAGGTCTGTGCATTTCGCTTAACCCCTGACTGGATGTCAGGGGGTCTATTGTCCTTCAATGAGAGAGTAAAATACCACTCGGACGGAAAGCGATGTTGAAATATTTTGTATTTCTCAGTGTCTATGACAACCTGATCTTAAATGCTTGCACACATATCTCTAGAGTTGATCTCTAAATCCCAAATGACCAGGCGTTGAAGCCTTCTATTCTCCGTTTACCCTCAAAACGCCAACAAAAACAGCCAAAAAGTCAAATAACAACCAATGCTTACGCCTGCCAGACCCTTGGCAATCTTCCTTACACCTTAGTCTGCTTGACCATCCAGCTCAAAAGATCCACCTTTGTCACAACCGCAACCGGTTTGGGGAGACCTCCACTCTCGATACCGCCCTTTTCGGTAACAATCGCCGCCGAGTTCCACTCAAAGAATTTGCTCAAAGCACTAATCGGAGTATCCAGTGTGATCTCGACGAATTTTCTCTTCGGAGTTTTCTGCTTCTTCTCATCTCCATGACTATTCTGCTCAATGCCATTCGTCTTAGGAGCATGAGCTAGTTTACTGATATCCTTGGGATCCGCGACAACTTCCGGGATAGAAGAAAAGTCGAACATGACATCTGAGACCGGGCTCTTGCCAGTTGCTCGGCCACGGCTAATCCAACTGAGCAGGTTGCCGAGTGTGACGAGTCCGACCAGCTTTCCTCCTGTTGGTGCGAGAACAGGGAGTTGATCGAAGCCTTTCTCGCGCATCGTTTCGACGGCATCGGAGCAGGGCGAGTCGGCGAGGACGGTTGTGACGGGCTTGAGACGGAGAGAGCGGAGGGTGGCGCCGGAGTAGGGGTCTTTCTTGGATTGTGTAATCGGTGAGGAGAGCATTGGAGACGAAGGAGTAGTGGTGGGTGGGGTAGGAGGGAGGAGGTCGTTGGCTGCGAGCCAGTCGTCATCGGCGAATTTGGAAAGGTAGCTGCGGATGCTGTCCGGGAGAATTACCACAACTATGTCCCCTTTCTTAAGACCTAGATCCTTGACACCTCTGACCATTGCGGCGATTGCGCTTCCACTGCTTCCACCAACCAGAAGGCCCTCCTCCGCAATGAGGCGCCTGGCGTAGGCGAATGATTCTCGGTCATCGGTTTTGTACCAAATGTCCACTGACTTCTGATCCAGTACATCAGGGATGAAATCATAACCAATCCCCTCTACCTTGTATGCCTCGTTGGCGTGCTCTTGGTTGAGGCTTTCTGGCAAAGCAAGGATAGACCCAAAAGGATCTGCTGCAATAACCTTGATATCGGGGTTGTGCTTCCTTAATCCTCGAGCCAAACCAGTAATCGTTCCACCAGTTCCAGCACCTGCAACAATTGCCTTAATCTTGCCATCGGTTTGTTTCCATATTTCCTCAGCGGTTCCAAACTCGTGCGCTCGAGGGTTGTCGACGTTCGTGTATTGGTCTAGGATATGCGAGTTTGGGATTTCTTTTTGGAGACGTCTGGCTACACCAATGTGCGACTCGGGGGAATCGAATGCAGCTTGGGTGGGTGTACGGATGATTGTAGCACCTAATGCTCGGAGGACAGCAACTTTCTCTGGCGACATCTTCTCTGGGAGAGTGATGATCGTCTTATATCCCTTGATCGCGCCGACGAGGGCCAAACCAATACCTCTGCAGTGTGTTAGAACCCGCGGATGCTAGCACATGGATTGTACCTACGTGTTTCCACTGGTTGGTTCGATGAGGGTATCTCCAGGCTTTATCCTCCCTGACTTCTCTGCTTCCTCAATCATTCGCAACGCAATGCGATCTTTCACACTTCCACCAGCATTGAACAATTCCACCTTTGCATATACATCTGCCTCGATTCCTAGACTCTGGGGGATCTTGTTCAAACGGACCAACGGCGTGTTGCCAATCAGCTCGGTGGCTGACATTGCAACAGCCGCATTTGCGGCTGGTTTACTGTTGGTGGACATGTTTGGTATGAATTGAGGTTTGAAAATGGAAAGGAACTGAAAATAAACTGTTTCGAAGACCCAGGAAAAGAATGTGAAGTATTTGCTGATCCGTGGCGCAATTTTTGAGGCTATCATGCAAATTGTCAGATCAGGCCGTTAATACCCGCCGCTACAATTTACGTGGGGCAATGGAAGTCGGCGACGGAGGGGCAAAAATAAAGCACGTGACTAGCGATTCAGTTTCCCTTTTCTTTTTCCGAAATGTGATAATTGATGATTAGGTGTACATACATGAAATAGTATCATTCCGATTTCTTTTGACTCCGTTCTCCCAAATTTCTTTTCATTTTATACTTAGACTAATAGGCTCTGAATACGAACTGATTCGTGGCCTACGCCAATCAGTGTTTCTAAATCCAGACTGGGAGCCTTGCAGCCTCAGGATAACAATTCAAGATTCCAGGAGCAGGAGCTCGTATGGAAGTTGCTCTCCAACATCACAAACACCGTCATTGCCGCCAAGTTCTATCTCCAACGTTTACGATCACCGCACTCGAAAACACGCTTTCGAACAAGTCACTCGTTTTGCACATAGAGCACACGCCGTCGCCATGCGTTTTTCAGGAGCCCTTCTCTGCCTCGCGACCCTCGCCCCCTTTGCATCTGCGGTACCAGTCTTTTCCTCACCTGCACCAGGAGCATCTCTCCCCGCTGGGAGCGCCATCACAGTCACCTGGAAGGACGATGGCACTGCACCTGCACTCACAGCCTTCTCAGCGTCGCAACTTCTCCTGTACAGCGGTTCCAGCACCGAACCAGTATCCCTCACTTCCCTGGTCAGTTCCACAACTGGACTAACGGCGACGGTGAACGTACCCCCAGGAATTGGAGGAGCTTCAACAAATGCATAGTAAGGGTTTGTAAAGATCATTGGTGGCTGTCCTTTGTTGACATGATTGCTAGCTTTTTTGGTCTTCTGTCAACCGCAACCGCGGGAGGAACCCTGACCACCTTCTCGAGTCGATTTACGCTTACGGGTATGACTGGCACATTTGCGCCTGCTGTCATTGCGGGAAATGCAGCTGTCGTTGATACAGCCCCTCCTCCATCGAAAAACGCTCTGGCCGGCGCGGCAAATCCTGCAGCTGGCGCTCCGGACGCTGGTGCTTTCGGAATACCATACCCCTCCCAAACGGGCCTTACAAAATACGCTCCTATGCAACCAGTTCCTCCAACGGCGATCACGAAGACGGCGACGGACCCCCTTTTTCCTACTTCTGCCGTGGTTCTCGTTAGCACATTCATGCCAATCCCGAGCATTGTGACTACCCTGACCCAATCGCAAACTTTCAGTGTTTCGAGTCACGCCAACACAGTATGGAATTTCCCCGGTCATAAGAGTGAAACTTTGCTAATATATGCCTAGGCTGCTGCTCAATCATCACCTACGGACGACATGCAACGATTCTTGAACCGCTGGAAGGACTGAAGGATGTGTCGACTGCTTGAACACTTGGTATATAAAGAATAGATATGTACATTAAGACAAAGGCGTTGGAGTTTGGAGTGGATGGGATTTTGGATACCTTCATTAATGAAAAATGAATAAGCATACTTCCACAAAATGAAGTAGGTTGACTGTTACTCCCAGTCCCATCGTAAAACTGGCAAGTACTGGAAATCTGCGATAGTCACATTCTTCTGTATTGAACAAATGACGATAGGGCCCTCAGCCATCATCCGTCCACAACCAGGCCTTAAAACAGGAATAGTCCTTTCCGGCATCTTATCTAACGGCTGTTCTCATATCATCCTGGGCATGTGATCAGATTCTCATCACTACTAGGAATCTTGACCGATCTCAGGACTATCTTCATCTTTCGTCCTGCATGGATATCTGCCGCCGTCGTGCAGATACTCGCGCGCGTCTCATCGCCACGCAGAATACAATTTTAGAAAGCGATATATTGGAGAGATATAAGTATACTTGGCTGCTTTGGGGGAACGAGATGCCATTGACCAAAGCTGTTCAGGGGCTAAGCGAATCTCCAGAACGTCATCATGCCAGTGAACATGTGTGTCCGGTTCTAATGTTACAAAGCCAACACTTGCTGCGCTGGCGTGAAAACATCCAGATTTCTTTGGAGGACTCCTGGCGTTCATACTCAACGCCGAGCTTGAAAATTGAAAAGTGTTTGGGCACGGCCCCTTGCAGTCTGTGGAGCATTGAATTCTGTTATTTGGAGGATACATATATATATATGTATAAAAGCAGCTTTAATGTCATAATCATCATGGTTCTCTCAATTTAGTCCGACGTGTCGACGTCTAGTACACCTCGACGGTCTTCGCCTCAACACCATTGCTCTTCTCCGCCACCGCCGCCTGCGGCAAATCCGCCTCCTCTTGCATCCCACCCAACAGCAAATGGCTCGGAGCCGCGGCCTGGTCCTCAGGCGAAGCAGTAAAGGTATAAAACTTCTCGTCGTGCCACTGACCAGCAGTAACAAACTTGCCCTCAGGATCAGTGAGCATAGTATCATCCTCAGCTCTGAGGAAGTAAGCAATTGAGTATCTGTGCTCCTCAGGGTTCAAAGGCACGACTCTGTGAATGCAAGATTGCATGGTATGTCCACTGGCGAAACGCAGCGAGTCACCAACATTAACGATTGCGGTGCCTGGTTTGGGAGCGACGAAGCCGAATTCCTTGGCTCCTGGTGGTCGGATCTGGAGACCCCATTGCTGGCTGAAGAGGAGAGTGAGAGAGCTGATATCGGTGTGCTTCTGGTGGCCGATGTTCTTCTCGGTTACCGGGTCGCAAGGGATGTAGTGCATCATTGCCAGGGTGCTGGTGGATGGGCGGTGGTTTCGGTGCGAGTTCTCGAATCGGGCGGCGCCGCTGAGACCGAGGCCGGTGGAGAGACCTGACAGAATGGTCTTGGTGACGATGTTTGAGCCGGCAATGGCGTTTTCTAGGACTTTGATGTCGGTGCTGTTCTTGATGTTCTTGGGGATGTGTGGGGAGTCTCTTTGGATTTCGTCCCGGGATACCTTTGAACTCAAAATCAATATCATGCAAGGAAGCCAGTGTTAGTAGCTGCTGACCTTGATCATCTCATATCCATCCTTTGTTCCAGGAAGAACACCGGTACGTGATCCCACTGGCTCATAGCTACGCTTTCTGTCAGAATATGAAGCACAATATAGATGTTCACAGTGACCTACCCGAGATGTGGGTGGACGAGCCCATACTCGTTCTTGACCTCAAGTGGCGAGTCGAAGAAGCGGTTCATGAGCGCTAGAGTTTCCTTCTCGTCCTCCAAAATTCTGCGGCCGTCGATGCCCTTCAGATCAATGTAGAAAAATCCCTCAGTCTGGCACACCTTTACCAGCTTCTCGATTTCGGCTGGTTCTTGAGAGAGCAGAGCCGAGAAGTCGACGGTCTGCATAGGATAAACTGGAACTTGCTTCCCGCTCCATTCGACGGTTTGCGGTATTTCAGTTGAGGGCGCCATGATAATAAATTTGTGAGACAATGTTATACTTTCGAGGTTTACACTTTATGAGAAAATATCTGGAACAAAATTTATCTTCAATCACTGAACAGTCCTCCCCTCGGACATTTATAGTAGTCAACGGGAGCCAAACCTCCGATCTGGGCCAAGTTTCCCCTCAGGTTGTGCATTCTTTAGCCTCTAATCAGCCAAAACTAAGCGCTGTTCCAAGGGAAATAGACTCGTTAATTGTGGGACACCTGCAGAAGCGTCGGTCAACATAAAGTAGATATCTTTTTAGCGGCCGCGAACAAGTGGTCGAGCCCTATAGGCTAATGCACTAATATGGGGACCTTCGGGGCTGTTGTACGAGCAGCACGACCCCTTTTCACCCCTCGCTTGAGTTACTTATCGTATTTGCCCCTCCAACTATCAATGTTTCTCAGACCTGCCGTATGAGATCACAAAACATTCCTGTTTGCATGTCACCTCGGTAGATGTCTCTGGGGCACGTTGCTCCTTGGGCATGTGTGGTACCCCAGGAGCCGTACCATGCTGCCTGTAATCTATCGGGAACTTGTCCATGCTGTCACGGGCAATGGGAATTCCCATCTGTGGTTGAATCAGAATTCTTCATGAAAGCATGCTAACGGAAACTCTAGGAGCACAAAGAATGAGCATCGTTGTTCTAGGTTGGATCTAGGCCCCTTAGTCGTTTTCGTCTATCGACTGGCGCGAGGCCAGCCTGGCTTGACAGGCCTCGACACCATTGATTTTTCAACAAATGGATCTAGAAATAACGCGGTGAGTTCTGAACTCTATGTATTCTCGGGGGGTCCGATTCATAATAACTCTCAATAAAGTGGGAGCGGGGGAAGAAGGAGAGGATTACCTACAGTCCACCTGACCTACTCGGGATCTACTTGTTGACCGTTCCACCAATTTCCAAATCCAACTGATACTGTATCATGGGCAATCATTTCGATGAACCTGAAACTTTTCATACCTATCGGTGTGCAGAATATCAAATCCTGGCCGCAGCTAGCTTTAGATGTCGAGTCGGATAGAGTTAGAGCTCTCAATTGGTTCCCCAGTAGCCAAATCGAGCTGGGTATGTTGAGAATAGCGGGTCTTGGCGATTAAATACGGATTAATATGCATACCAAGGAGCCGGTGGGGAGCAAAGAGGGGTTCGTTGCGGGGCACTGAAAGTGGGGGTCATGAGACGTGAGCGAGTTCCAAACTGCCGGAGGGGCATTCAATTGCGGGTTCCAGGGATCTGAACAAATCAAAATTGAGCATTTGGAAATGCACCAATTGGTAGTACGACAGATAGCGGCCGCCGAGATGGAATGGTGTTTCCCGTGGTGTCGTACCGTAAATATATTCTGCCAAGCTGGGTCCATATGAACACCAAATTCCCGTCTTGGATCTTTTTATGATTTCGCCCAAATGAATACAGATTATGTAGGCAAAAATGAACACAGCCGAACATATTTTCAACGTTTGCCATTCAAGATCTCAGATGATTACTGCAAGCTGCGATTGGAAATTTCTCGCCAGCCGAGTCGTTGATGATGATGCAGGCAAATCTCAAGTTTCTGATTCTTCATACTTAGACTCCGTATTACTTTCTCATTTATACGTGTGATTGACATCGTGTTCTCAGCATTTTCGTTCCTGTCCAACACACCTTACGAGTTGAGTATTATGCCATTTTCTCAAGGATTTTATGCCATTATGTTGGATTTAAAACAAGGCCCTCTAACGCTGGGCTTACAGAAACATGTTATCAGGGAATTCCGGGCTAGTATTATACAGTTCCATTGTTGCATGAGCCAGCGAAGTTCGCATCTCCGGACTGGTCAGATACATGGATAGCTGACTCCCTCGATACCGAGAATATACAATCTTCAATGATTATCCACTTGCCAAATCCCTAAAGATACGAGAGATATCGTACAACTAATAGATGCACTTTCTCGGTATGAGAACTTGGCACAACGGTCCAACGGTCACCATAATCTCCGCATATCGCATAAAACGCTAGCATAAGGACAGCCATTAAAGCTTAGATTGAAATTGAAGGAGCATATGTATTCATACATACTCTAATCTGCGGTACACTGTTTAAAAATAAGAAGCAGAAGCCGTTGCTCGGCGGCTCAGGGGCTTGAATACGCTCACTCGAGCATCGAGCATAGTGGGATGCTATTGATAGATTTTCAATATAGCCATATGATGCAATGGTACTCCAGATATGAATACCCCCAAGAAGAAAATAAAAATACTGAATGATCCAGAAGTTATCCATATTTGGAAAACTAGAGAGGGAACCTGTGGAACCTCATCCTTGATACATAGATTGAGGGCGGCAAAATATTAATCCAAAGCTGCCACACAAGCTTAAGTCTGTCAGATCCCTCTTTAATTACTTTATGTCGACTGTTAGGGAACTATTTGCCATTGAAATTGAGTTCAAAGGTGATTTTTATTTCTTGCTCCTCAATCGCTACTCCAATGTCGTGGTTTGATGTACAGAACTTCGTGCTTGTCTTGAGCGCTAGCAATCAAAAGAAACATCATTGGCAAGGTTTAAATGGTTTTATTTTGGGGCAGGTACCCCAAAGAGTTTGTCGAATGTGACTCCTTATGGCCGCCTGCTAAATGCAAGTTTATACAGAGTGTTGGAATCTTCCTTACAGACCTTGTAATATAACTTATTGTCACTTGCAAATAGTGCTTATATTTCCAAAAAAATCTTTTGTGTAGGTATACACAAGTTGTCTCCATTGAAAATGACATCAGAATATTGGTGAATCCTCCGGTGTGACATGGTGCTTGGGGTATGGGCTTCACGCTAACTAGTACGGCCCGTATTCTAAATCTCTTTAGGTGCCTTATTCTGGCATTTGAACTGATTGTTTGAGTCGCATAGATTTGGACTGCAAGAATTTATTTTGAGAATTTCACATGTGACGTTGCCTACTTATCTTCCATAAACCTGAAGAAGCGGGAATTCTGCCACCAACAATCAATCCGGACTCCTTATTTCGAGCACTTTTCAAATAAACGACTTCCATTCACCTACAGTTTGTGAAGTCACTAGATGTTGCGGGAATCGCCTGATTAGGCTTAGCGACGGGTTGCTTTTACACATTTATGCCAGCCCCAGATCTCAACCAGTCCGCCAACTCCATCCTCATCTCCAACGCGACCTCCGTATGTGTTCTCTACCACCACCCTTTTATGGCCCTACTAACTGACAACAACAGAGTCTATGAACATCTGAAAAGCTTTGGTGAACTTTCTGATTTTCCACTGTGCCACACTAAATTTATTCGGCGCTACACGCAAGGCTGCCTGCTAGGCTACCGCACCCCACCCCGGTTCAGTCAACCTCACGAGATTTATTCAACTTCACAACTAGACTTCAGAACAAAAGCTTTAATTCACTTCAAATAAACCTTCGATATGGCATCCAACGATGGGAAGAAGTTGACCGTCTTTGGCGCAACCATGCGTGACCACCACGGTCTTCGCATGAAGCAACTAATCAGGGAATTCCGGAGATTACCTGGCGGTAATTCTCGCGCTGCAGAGTTCTTGGAAATGTACAATCTGGCGAAGGAGCTTCCGGAAGATAAAATCCAAGCCGTGCAGATTTGGTTACTGAATGGTGGTGAATTTCCGAAGTGGGTTCTACCACCGGCCCCCGCTCCACCAGCTCCTGCTCCTGTTACTCAACCAAGCGTGCACGCACATGGACACGGACATCGGCCACACCATCGGCAAAGACACCCATATCATGACGAGGAGAACAGTGATGAAGATGAATGGCCCGATTACAATGCTGCCGACTTCAACACTCGGTTTGGAGCCGGTCAAGTTTTACACATGGACCCCGACGCTGTTCGCGAAGATCGGGCTCCCGACAATGCTATAACTGCCGACGGCGCAGAAGAGGATATTGTTATGAACGAAACGAGTGCGGACGAAACCTCTGAAGACGAAGATGAAGAAGATGATTGGGCTCTTCCTGCAGAACAGCAAGCCGAAGAACACATTCCCGGTAATGATCCAATATCCCTGATTCCTTCACCCCAACCCAGAGATCCAAATTCGACGGATATCGAATGCGGTATCTGTGCAGAGCTCCAAGAGATTACACAGTTCCCGCCGTCGAGCAATATCACAGAATCTTGCGATCATGACCACGACATGAGAGTTTGTTTTGGTTGCTTGCAACAGGATATTCAGTCCAAGCTTGATGAAGGTCGACTGCACCTCCTCAACTGCCCGTTTTGTCCGGAAATCTATACTTATGAGGACGTAAAGAAGTATGCGACTACTGAAGCATTCGCTAGGTAAGTTATCAGCAACTCATCTCACATGGAAGCAACTCTAACCTTGGCCTTTAAATAGGTACGAATATCTGGTAATGGCCAACTCCCCCGACGTAGTAATGTGCCTAGGTCGCAACTGTAATAAGGGTCAGAGCCACACCGATCCTAACCCGATGATGATCTGCAATTTCTGTCAATTCAAAACTTGCGTAGCCCATAAGCTCCCTTGGCACGAAGGACAAACCTGCGACGAGTTCGACATGGACGAGTCACAACTCGACCGTTTGGAACGAGATGAAGCCACTGCAAAACTGCTCGCGAAGGAACAGTCTAAAATCTGCCCCAACTGCCACCAAGGAGTCACGAAACAAGAAGGATGTGACCACATGATGTGTAAGGAACTGCCCCAGTCCCTCCGGTAATACATTTGCTGATCTATTAGGTCGCTGTGGAAATGCGTGGTGCTTTGTGTGCATGGCCTCCTGGGAAAATATTATGCGACTGGGAGAGAGCGCTCATGCGGTATGTGGAACTTTGCTCCTGTTCTCATAGAATCTTAGGAGCCGAAGTCTTCGGGGGCTTTCTTCTAGAGCTCATCTCCTCAATGGCCTGAAAACTCTCGTAGGATCGTTTACTGATCTATCTATAGGTTACTTGCACATACCATCCCGACAAAAAGACATTGCGTCGGGACCAGATCGATGCTATCCAAAATAATATGATGCAGAATGTGCACGGTGGGGTCAGCAATGCGCTTTTGGAGGCTCGAAAAGCAAGAAATGAGAGAGTCAGGAAGGAGGTAATGCCTCTGGCTGCCGCAGCTGCAGAGCGAAGGGCTCAAGAAGCTGCAGCCCAAAAGAAAGAGTTAGAGGCACAGAAAATGGCTGCGGATGCAAAGAGAAAGGCTGAAGCAAAGAAATCTGGCCAATTGACATGGGAGGAGCCACCGAAGCGGAGACCACGATTACTGCCGGCGTGGGAGGAGAGATGATTCTACTAAGAGTGAGCTTGGCGAGAATTGGCGAGATTGTCTGTATGAAATATCCCTATTTTCACCTGGCGTAGACCCTTGCCATTTTTGTACGCTTTCTTTGGGACAAGCTAGGAGTAGGTTGCGGACCTCATTACAATTTGATCTCTTGTACGTTGCATACCCCTCATTTAATGGTTCATATCCTGGGCAGCAAAAGGATTTCTATGGGCTGATTTGGAAGATCTCAAACCCCAGCATCAAAGGTACGAGACTGATGATACAGAAAGGAACATGTTTTTCATGACCTATGATCCGTGCTCCACCTTCTCGTCCTCGGACATCTTAGTGATGTCAAAACAAGTCCCACCAGGATGTCCCTGCTTGAACGTCTCATAATATCAGGTGATTAGCATCCTAAACCTGAGATCGGCTTTTCATACTTCATCCTCCCACTCCTTCTCGTACCACATTTCGTCTATATCGACCTCCTCGTACTGCGCCCTCAGATGTTCAAGATCACCCTCGACCTCCTTCCTCTGCTCCAACTTCAGTCCCACTTTATCAGCTACCCTCACGATCTCATTTATATTCTCAATATCAAAGTCGCACGCTGTGTCTCTCAAAAATTCGATAAGTAGTAGTGTGATGATGCTAGCGTTGAAAGCACGAGGCCGGCCAGGACCTGTTTCGTTGATCAGGTTGTGCTCAGAGAGCATCTCGAGAGCGGCAACGTGCATAGGTATGAATATACTGAAGATCTCTGCGATGCGGGGGCCATTTTCGTTCACTGCAAAAACGGTTATAAATGCAAGTGCGCAAGAGGGGGGAAGGAGGGCAAAGTACTGAATAAATGCCTGAGATCAGCGATCCTGAGCCAAGTCACCAGATCTTCAATATGAGCCCATTTTTGGAGGGGCTAGACATCCTTCTTGAACAGAACTTTGTCGAAGTCCGCAACCTAGAATATCCCACTGAGCTAAGTTGCCTGTCGATGATTTAAATAATTGATCAGAAACTTACCGCGTTTTCTAGAACTTCAGTTGCGCCCCACCCATTCCAGTCGTTGTAGAGGTATACCCCGTGCAGATCCTGATCACGATTATCCTGCTCGCGAAGCATATGCTTGAATACATCCCTGCCGTCTTTTGTGATTGGGAATCCCTTTTCTGTCACCTCCGTCGTCACGGCGAATGGCGGATCGTTTGTTTCTTCGACATCCTGTCTCTTAGAAGTTTCACCGGTATTGGACGCAGTCTTCTCTTCCACACAATCATCGTCTGACTCATGCTCCTTATTACTATTGTTAGTCGGCCAGTATACAAGGCATAGTTCTGGAAATGCGTGATCAAACTATGGAGGATACCTATTTGTCAGTCCGGATTTATCATTCTCTATAAATGATTGGCAAGAGAGGCAAGTATATACGGCTGTCTCATCTGAGTACTTGAACTGCTTTCGAGACGCCATGCTATCTTTTCAAGTAGCAGTATTCAACAAATTTTTGGGTGTGAGAGGATTGCTGCGCAACTAGCGGTGTAACCGTGCTGTGTGGTTGTTCAGTGATTGCGAGTATGGATTCGTTGAAATTTGATTGAATGAAATGAATTCAGAGACTTTAGTCAGTGAACAAGATATGCTGCAATTGAAAGTTTGAAAAGTCTCTTATGACAGGAAAGAGGAGGAAGTGTTGCTCTGAAGTGATGTCAATTTCGTTACGCAAGAGCCACTCTAGGCTAGTTTCGACGCACAAGTTTTGATTTCAACAGTATCGGTGAAAATATTGAGGTCGATTACTAAAGATTCTTCCCACTAATTAAGATCTAGGGATTTATCTCTCAAAGATTCGTGATCTGCATACAACGTGCTGTGGTCCGCACGGGAATATTCAGTCGAATCAACGAAACAGAAAATTTCAAGTAAAGCCCTTAATACCTAGATATGTCATTTTTGCCCTATATCTCTGCAGGCCAGGTTCGTGATGCAAGCCCAACATTTCTGCACGAAGGATTAAAGAAATGTCCTATGTGGGCTAGTCCAAAAGCATCGCACATCTTTGAACCGCTTCAAAAGCGCACCTCAGAATTGAAAATCAAACGACAAAGAAAACACGCATTTGAGTTTTAAATGTCCCTCCTCCCACCTGTCTTCTTTCTCTACTTATTTATGCACAACCCTCCTATCAAAATATTCCTCTATCAAGAACAAGACACGCAAGATGTCTTTCAACCAGCTCTACCTGGGCTCCAAGTTCACTCATCCTGTGCCTTCTGCCAGAGCGGAGCCCGAAGACCAGGTCGTCGCTTTCTTCGTGGGCGAGGACCCGGGCGAACTTGAGGAGCCTTTCCTCGTCAATCGCGGGCTTGCAATGGAAGCTTCACCCATATTTCGGGCGGCTTTTGACGGTGAAGACGTATGTACATTCCCGAAGTAGTTGCTTTCTTTCTTTGCACTATTCGCGAGTTTCAGTCTTGATACCCAGCTTGAATGCCGCATAACTCCTGAGACATTCAAAATAAGCACTGTAACTCGCGAAACGTCTGGATATTTTCTTGATTGAGCAATACTGATTTTGAAAATTTGCAGTGGATTGAAAGAGAAGAGCAAACCATGGTCCTCGATGACGTAGAGTCAGAGATTTTCGCAATGCTAAGTCACTGGTCACACAACAGAGGTAGATTTCCAACCTTTAGACATACCAGGACAGTTGCCGACGGTGAAAGGCTGGTAAAGTATGCAAAATTATGGTCTTTAGCTGATAGGCTCATGATGCTGTTCCTCTAAAATAATACCATGGACCTTTTTCAACAGAAGATTTGTGAGGTAGGTTTAGATGAATGCGAAGGGCTGATGCACTTGCTTTACGGTGATCAACAGAATCTGGAAAGCCAAAACGAATTGCTTAAGAAGGTGCTTCTTTACAAATTCTATGTTACAAGAAAGGAGGAGTTTGACGAATGTAAGTACGAGATTCTTCCTGCATTGAGAACAGAAATAGAGCAGAGCACCCCTGGAGGATGGGGCAAGACGTTTCCTACCAAGCCCCTATGGAAGAAATCCGGGACTACTGATCTCGGTAGGTCAAACATGGCAAACGACGTTAGGCAATGGCGGGGGAGCCTACAGGGTATCGATGTAAAAGTCCCCGAACAGGTAGTCCCTCACAGATACGATCTCAGAAACACAACGAAATTCAAGTATCTGCGTAGTAACGCTGCCGCAGCCTTTTATGGTGAACCGGAGAATGTAGCTGCTAGGTCCTCAAGCGTATAACTTAATTAATGGTACCATTTGGCTTTGCTTAGACCCCAAAATATCAGAATACATACCTCCAGCTCATACGAGGGTAGTGATACAAGACTCCCCCAGCATATTCTACTCATGGCTCCAACATATCTATTTGCCTGCTGTACTGCAATGATCAAGACTAGGAAGAGAGTCCGAGGTAAGAACATTTACCTCACAGAAGGATCTGGTGCTGCTCCAAATACGACCTGGACAATTTCAAGTATTGTTTTTGAGAAGTTTTCTGTTTTCTTGACGATGAAACTTTTTCTGAATCTGCAGTTGAGCATAACTTCCTAAATTTTCCTCCACGAGCCGTGCTCAAGAAAGATCATTCTGTTGCTTGGTGCTTGGTGATTGTGATTCTCTATGCACGACGTTGCTGGTGGCATAATCATTTAAAGAGATCACCAAGATACGAATTGTTATCCTTGAAATATTACACGCTAAAGCAGTTTCATTGCCCTAGAGGGGCTTGTCCTTCGGAATCCACAAGGTCAATTCATCAACACGTTGTTGGTCAAATGTGAATTGGCAACCGAAGTCTTTAGAATATAAATAGTGCACGCACTGCACAATCTTCTATTTTTCTTGACATCAACCATCATCAGCAGGTCAAAGTTCATGGTTGAACATCAAAATAATGGCTGGTTATTACCCCGTCGGCAGTAACGTACCCATGGTAGGGCTCTCAATATCCCTTCGATGCGCTATCTAATTATCCACAGTACGAACTTGACAGTACATCTACTGCCATCCACCAGCAGCAAAGCCCCCACCTTATGCCGGCTGAGCTCTACGCCAACGAGTCTATGCCTCTAGCCTCCGCCAATCAAGTAGCTGCCTCCAACGCCGCGCCTACCTCGTACGAGCCTCTCCGTAATGAAGCCCACACAGAGCGAGAACAGCCAGGTCACAGCTCCAACCGTCACGAATACTCTCGCACAAGACGTAACGGCTGCTGTGGTGTCTGGTGCTGGGTGATATTTGGTGCAATAATCGTTATCGGCGTTGTTATCGCCCTCGTCGTAACCAAACCTTGGGCTCATCATGGCGCCAGCGGACCTGTGGAGCCTCCAGTGAATTCGACCTTAAGTTTAAACTCTACCATGCCGCTGAATACCAGCACAGCGTCCAATTCGACCTTGTCTACTCTCTCGACCGTTCCTGCTTCATCAACTACGTCCACTATCTCGATTATGTCTACCTCCTCAACTGTATCCACGCTCTCGACTGTGTCTAAAGTCTCAACTTCGGGCACCCCACATCTTGTAGTACTTACATCTACTGCTTGGGTAACGTCTACAAAAGCACTCGGAACGACTGTGCATGTCACCCTTCCCAAGCCCAGCTCAACGCTATAATGGCCATGGAATTCTAGAGATGATTCGACAGCGAAAAATGTGACGATAGCGGAGGAAATATTGAGGGGGTTGGAGAAGTTGGCACCTAGCAATTTCGGCCGGGGTCCAAAGCATCTAATCAAAATTTTGCTCTAGATATCAATAATAATAAATGCCCGCCGTCTTATTTTACGTATTGGACAAATCGTGCCTACAAAAAACATGTTTTATTCATTGACAAAAGTGCATGTATATCCGCCGATTCGAGCAAATGTAAAGACGGTGCATATTCGAAAGAGACTGTCTCGAATCAATCGTAATAGACTCGAAGGGACACTATTTCGGAAGCAATATAGACTCAAATTTTCCAAGATAAGCTTCTAAATGTAAACAATTCCTCCATTCCAACGAAAAGCAGCATCGTCCAACCTAAATTCGACAAACAACGGCAATCGAAGCAGCGCACTCAAAAGAAGCAGCAACAAGAAGAGTCATTTAATTTTTCTTTTAAAAGCTCATGGAAACGTTATAAGATTCTATTTTCCGTGTCTTGAACTGTGGAGGATAACGTCTCGGACAAGGTGGTTCAAGCAAGAGGTAAAAGACATTTGGGGCATTTAGCGGCGCAATGCCCTGTAAATGTCCGAGCTGGCGCACTAAACAGCCCTGTAGCGTTTCAGCGCAACTGCCGGGAGCCCCGGCACACTTCGCGATCGCCAAGTAGGTACCTAGGTAGTTCCTGGTTACTTGAGTAGCAACCTACCTAGGTAAGTATTCTTTCTCGGGTCATCGAGATACTTGAACAGTTCACAAACTGCAGAGATTGGCCAGCATGGGTAACGGGTAAGGTTCCGCTGTTGGGCTGTTGGTTGTTCCGTCCCGCCGTCGGACACGGTGGTGAGCATAATCCCTTCCCCGAGAATCTTCAACTTTGAACACTATGAATAATCATTGCTGAAAATACCCCTAACAGGGTGGTAACTATCTTGCTCAAGTACTGTTCCATTTGTTTACAGACAATGCCTCCCCTCACCGAGTCCACGCTGAAGCTATCGCCGGATTGCCAGTTTATCTATTTTGATTCTGGCGGGCCACCAGCTGACCAACCGTACACGACGTATATCTTTGTCCACGGGGCAATTTTCAATCATCGTATGTACTTCCGGAAAATTGAGTCGAGTCATTATTAGTAACAGTACACAGGAGTCTGGAAACAGATGATAAAATCTGCACCAACAAACTCGCGGGTCCTGGCTCATAGCACAAGAGGTTACGCAGGCTCCTCTCCATTCAACCCGCAGGACTCTTCCCCAGAGAAATTGCGGGCTCGTATTGGGAAAGACTTAGCATTGGTCGTCGCTGCGTACATCGACCAGCTTTCTCTGCTCTCAAATTCAGAATCGAAAGTGAAGCTGTTCACGTGGTCCATGGGCGTCTGTAGCTTGCTTTCCGCGTATGATCTCCTCGCAGAAGGCAAGCTCATACCTGAATGCGAGAAAGCTCTCAGTGAGCAAATCAGCGACATCGTAATATTTGAGGCACCAGCAACGGTTGGATTCGGACGCCCAGCCTCCGCTTCTACGCGAGAGTACCAATCCATGGTCAGTGCATTGACACCAGGAGGCCAATTCATTGCTTCAATGCGACAAGTTACTGGGATTTACAATTATTCTCAAGCTATTCTGAATGATGTTGCGCAGGGTATCCCGACGATGGATATCGTTTTCCAACCTCAGAGCGCGTTGGCTGATGATGATGCTTTCATGGCCATTATCACGCCAACCATGGAGCCTGAGCCTATGGGCTACTATGTCAAAGCGAGAACTCCAGAGTCAGACGAAGGAATCGAGTATGCGAGACATGCGTTGAGAGCTATTTATGAAGCTCCTGGTGTGCAGAAGCTCAAAGTCTTGACGACGAAGCACACAGTCCCTGGCTGTCTTGAAGGATCGGCGGTGCTAGTTGGCGAGTTAGCAAGGCTGGAGCATGAGATACGATCAAAAAAGACAAGATTGTGCTTTGTTGAAGGAGCATGTAATCATTTTGCTGTTGTCAAGGCGCCAGAAAATTTGTGGGCAGCCATCAAGTCGTAATTGGACTTCAAGGAGCATAAATTGTCCACATGCAATGAGATATTGGCATTACAGATGATTTGGGCAGTGAATCCTCTGAAACTACAAATTTTACATCATGATTTGACTAACTGACTCTCTAAATATCAATTGACTTCTCGCGCCCTTGCCCTATTATAGGATTACGGGTGCCATATTTTCTTTGGGGCATCTTAAAGGTGGAACGTTATAACTAGAAACCAGATTTTCAACGAGGAAGAATAAAGGGATGAAAAGTAATTACGAGTTGATTTATGAGAATTATACCGAACATTCCCAAATACCTTCATATAATTAATTACTAAAGTACCAGGGCACAAAGGTTTCGGCGGAGAGTCTTGATAATTGCAGTTATTTGGCGGCTCGATGCCCTGTAGGTTGCTGCTTAACCGAGAGCTAGCCCCTGAAGACCCAGTGAGTGGCTCGCTAAAGTTTGTGGTCGGCGTACCAAACTACAGCGCTTGGTACGGTGGATTTCTGCCAGAGGGCCCATCGCATTCCCAATTTCTTTGATATCCCCAAATTCCAGTTAATTTATGTTTATTTATTTTTAACTGAATATCAAAACGTCTATGTAAATCGAGTTACTAATTTTATCTCCTTACAGACATATATAACACGGAGTGCTTCACCGCCGCTGAGGCGCGGCATTCACCGCCGGCCCCATTCGTCTGTACCAGCATAATATATCTTCAGCCTCAGAATCAAGCTGACATCCACTCGAGTAGCTCTCAATACTGGAAAGACTACTACCTTCTCCCGACAGTAAGAACATGTTGACCTTCAGCAATATCAGCGCGGATACCTTTGAAAGCAGTTCGCATCGAGGAGCCGGGCGCAAACGCCCAAGACATCGCGAGGCTCGGTCCTGCTGGCAGTGTCGGAATCGAAAGATTCGATGCGACCGCAAATCTCCCTGCCAGCAATGCCAGACTCGAGGGCTGCCCTTAGACTGCTTCTACAGTCTCACAAGAGAGTCGGCGACCCAGAATACGCAAGCGTACGAGCCTGACACGCCAGGAAATGACATGCCGGCTAGAGCACATTCAAATCCTTCCTCTGCCACGGCATCAGCTACTCCATCGATATCTCCCACAGAAACGGACACCTCTACTTCTCCAGCAAAGGCCCCATCAGAAATTAATGCAGCTGTCAGATCGTCGAACCAGCAGAGTCTGCACGGCGGACGTCACGTGAGGGCCAAACTAGTTGGACGGACAAATTGGAGAGTACCGTGCAACGATTTAGCTGTGGTGAAGGCGATGCTCGAAAGGAAGGCAAATTTCGCCGACTGTCAAAGAGAATTCAAAAGGCTCAAAACTTGGGTCAAGGTCATCAATGCTATCCCACCATCAATATCGACGGACGTACTAGATGACAACAATCTTGCATCTTTGCTACCCGATCGAACAAAGTGCGAGCAGAGGCTCGCCGAATATTCCCAATCGTATGGCCAGATCTACAATTTCATAGACGAAACGTCTCTAACCGACGCACTGAGCAACGTGTACACATCACCCAGCGATATAAATCCCGTGGAAGTTTCTAAACTCATCCTCGCTGTATCAATTGCAATGCAGAGCGATGATACTGAAAGGTTGAATAGCCAAAGGCTCGCTCGATACGTTGAGCATTGCTATCATTCTTCAGCATCGTTCCAAAAGCCATGTATTGGAACTGTTCAGGTACTTCTGCTCCTAATCATCGTTAGGATGATAGCTTCATCTGAGACACATAAAATGTACTCGATATTAGGAGTCCTAGGAATGGCAACGCAGGCCACACACAGCATTTCTCTTCATCGAGATCCCGCATTGTTTGGTGTCAACCCATATTTTGCAGAAACACGGAAGCGGCTTTGGGCATGCTTCTTCCGGTTGAATCTGGATTATTGTATCCGAAGTGGGACATCTCTTGCTTTGCGACTGGAAGAAGTGGATTGCCCTTTGCCTTCCGATGTGAATATTAATACTCTAAGTGGCAATGATAAGTCCCCTCAAAGCGACACAGCTTTCGCCATCACAGCAGCCAAGCTTTCCAGGGTAATAGCGCCCATTCAGCAAGCTGTCTGTCCAATGTCGACAACAATACCGCCGGAGTTACTGAAGAATGTTGGCGAAGAATTCAAAGCACTTCAACTTACAATGCCATCATACTTGAAACCCGGCGCCGACACAGCAAATGAGATTCAGAAGATACAGCAATCATTGATTACAACTTCGATGAACACCGTGATACTGATTGTTTCATCTCAACTTGTCTCAGACGCTTCGTCCAACTTTGCCCAGCGAAGCAATCTCCTAGATAGTTGGGATAGCGCCATCGCCATCCTCGATCTTTTCCAAAATCAGTCTCAGCACACTCCGCAAACACAACATCTCCTGCATCACCTCATCTGGCCCGATGTCTGCCGTGCAGCCTTTACGGCCTCTAAGATTCTCGAAAAACTCCGGAATATAGAATGCGGCAGCACGATGTCCGCGAAACCGCAGCACACCCTCAATACTTTCCACGGAGCGCTGGTCACATATTTGATCAACCTCCGCCGCTTGTGGCTTGAAAACGCACACAAAGGGCCTATTGCGGCAAAGACCTGCCTACTTCTTGGTGTGATCCAAGCTGTGACCTCTCAACTTCTAGTAGACTTCCCCAAAGACTCTAAAGACCCACGCGTAGCAGAGAAGCTTCTGGGCGTTGGGGTGGCAGCCGCGATGCAGACAATTGACGACATGAAGCAGGCCACCCAGAGTCGGACTGACACTATTGCATTCACCAGTCAGTCCTCTGGGACGAATTCCAACGTGGGCGTAAGCAGACCCACCATACCGGCTTTCGATATGCCTCTGTATGACTTCTGGGGTAATGCGGGGACGGTGCGTGGTGAGGGTGACGGGCTTTTTGAGGACCCCTTGGCGCACATTATGGATGCTACATGGTTGGATCCCATCATGAGTGTTGATTTATTTGCTTCAGCGCCGATGTCTTCTGTCGAAACTTCGCCAGTGCTGAATGATGTGGGTGTGTTTCCACGGTGGACTGAAGAGATTCAATACTGATACTAAGGACTTTGTGGTTGGATTTCATGGAGGGTTACTTTCCGAGAAATTCAAGTAAAGTCACCATAATTAGAATCCTATTTGATTTGGAAGTTTTCAAGCATTGAAACTTGCCGTTCAACTTCTTAAACAGCAAGGTAGGTCAGAAAGTCTACCTAAGCATACATACACTATAGATTCTTTACACAGATAACACATTAAGACTTATGCTAACCAGTCACAGATAATTATTCACTGAGTTCTCAGTTTCCGCGCCGATATCAAGCTCATAAATTTTTATACAATTCAGTGCGCTGTCTGAGAGATTCAACCCCATCTAGTGGACTACAATCCTTTTAATGGGCCTTCCCCAATATTCAGCATTTGTGCCCCAGCTGTGGATCTACGGAATTTCTACGCCTTTTTAATCGCAAAGCCCATCTTCATAACCCTAACAACCGCAAGCAATATACCACCCACAACAACAGTCGAACCAGCAAAAGCCATACAACCCTTGAAATCAAGTACAGACCCCTTCGACTGGTCATCCAAAATTGCCCCCGCAACAGGACTTCCAATCAACAGTCCCAGACCGGCCGCGAATAATGTCATACCAATATTTGTGCCGATCTTCGACAGGTCCGGCATCAGGAACGGTACTGTAGCGGCAAGAACCGCTTGGATAGATCCACTGGTAAGTCCAATCAAGACGCTGACTCCAATGAGTGCTGATTGCGTTTCTACAGCTATCCAGCCAAGTAGAACAATGCCTGATATCAGCACAGAGGGAACCATGACAGAGAGGTTGCCAACTTTGTCTGCAACCCACGACGGGAAGATACGTCCTGGTACAGAGGCGGCGTTCATAATGATAAGCATGTAGAACGACAAGTCGGCATCGATGCCCAGATTGAGTGCGTATGTCTCGACGTAGAAGAACGGCGTGTAGAGACCAATGAAGATGAAGAACACGGCGAGCAACCATACCATGAAAACGGGGTCTTTCAGCGCTGCCGTGTTGATCAAGGGACCAGCCTTTCGTGGAGGTAAGCGAGGTCTCATCACTGTGATCGAGATGAGAAGCGTGCCAAGCATAATGAATGCTACGACTCGGATTGCCCATGGGAGACCAATTTCTAAGATGAGGCGACGGAGAACTACGGGGTAAATCACACCGCCGATGCTGGAGCCGGTTGCGCCGAGCCCCATGGCTGTGGACCGTTTTGTAGAGAAGTAGGTACCGACGATGGCAACGCTTGGGATGAATGTCATGCCTGCGCCAATACCGACTACCACACCTTGGGCGAGGATTACTTGCCAGTAGGTTTTGCAGATTGAAAGCACTACATGTAATACGTCAGTTCATGAAAAAAAGACATATGTTTTGAAATAACAACAACCAGAACTGTGTCGCCATGGAAGTATTGGACCCAGTGGATAACTTACTCATCATCCCGAAAACCGACAAGAACGACCCGACGATGATATCGGCATAGAAATACCCCGCATCAATAGCACGTCCACAGAGAACGCCGACCACGAGCATAAGAAAAGCCTGCAAGGAACCGATCCATGATATTGCAGACTCAGACGATGTTGAAAGGAGACTTCGAGAGTATTCTGCTTGAAAAACACCAAAGGCGTTCAACAGTCCCCAGGTGTTGAAGTTGAGGAAGAAGGCGCCAAGTACTTGGAGCCATGCTCGTATGCCTCCATTCGGTGGCGGTCCTGGTCCCACTGGTGGCTGTGGCGTAACTGCAGGAGTATTTTGGGCTTTTTCTGATAGCTGAGATGCTGATGATTCATGGCCGGTTGATAAATCGTCTGCAGCTAGTTTCGAGGCCTGGTGAGCTGCTGCCATTATGGATGTTGTATGCGTGGAGAAAGTGGCTGAACGTAAGCAAGCTCTAAGAGTTGTATTTTCTATGAGAAAGGTGAGGCTTGCTTGGCTTCGAGTAAGTTTTATTCTATTATCCACGGAGTTCTTCTTTAAAGCCATCACTGATGGAGTTATCGCCGATGGAGTTAAAACCTTTAGGTTATTGCCGAGATTGTTATGAACTTCTTTTCTAGGCCCGTAGGCGTGCCTCAATATTTGTGAGATTTCCCCATGGAGTTGCATTGCGGTTTGCTTTCTTGTGGCGGTGATGGGTCGATTACCCCTTTTGGATTTCGCTACGGCGGACTTAAATTTCCGCATTGGGCTTTCGGCAAAAAACGTGATGATGCCGAACACTCTGGCAAACTGGATGATTGCGTAGATTGCCGACCTACAAGTTTGTCTCTATAATGATTTTGAATCTTAGGGGGCTTTAATTTGGCGCACGACTGCCGTCTCTTGTCTCAGTAGATGATGTGTGGTTCACGCTTTAATCATATCTATCATCAAATTGTTCCAAAGAACTTGAGGATTCTGTTTCCGTTAGTCTATTATTTGCCACTGCAAAACTTGACATTCTTAATCGTGTTTATTTAGGACTCCTTCGGGTATGTTTTCGACCTTTAATGTAGTCACGTGCTCATCTTTCCATCCCAGTTTACCGAGTGAACATCCACGTTACACTTTGAGTGCAGGCCTGTTGTTGCCTCGAAAAACATTGGATGCTTTACAGTCAGATAGAGCATACAAGTTTGACCAGTTCTCAATTCCAATCTCTTGTCAGGGAAACGAGGAAATTTGCCAAATTCGCTTATTTAAGGGGCAAGTGGGTCTAAACATGGAATAATTGATTGGTGACTATGGGATCTTGTACCACCAGTTGTCATGAGATCAGAATGTATTCTAGGGATTGTTATAAATTAGAGATAGACGTGCAAACCCTCTTGCCGCGCGCTAAAAAGCCGATGAATCATAAAGTTCTCTTCGGCCGCAGCTTGACCTCCAGACCCGTTTGGACAACAAGCCAAGAATTCGTCAAGTGCCACTCCCCCGCAGGATCCGCAAGTTCCATCTGCATTCAAAATCAGCTACCCATTTCTCCTGGTACCGAAATTAATCTTACATCGTATCTTGCAAAGATCGTTGGGATCAGCTTGTAAATCTCGAGATAGGAGATATTCTTGCCGATGCACGTCCTGTGTCCCATGCCAAACTAGCGCAACGGAATATCATAAGTAACTGTGGTAAATCACATTTCGTTAAATATTCAGATCGTGAAACTCACAGTAAGAAGGCACCGCTCCATTTCCCGCCGTTTCGCCTCATCACCCAGCCAGCGGTCTGGATTCCACTCGTAGACATCGTACCCAAAGATGTCTCTGTTGCGGTGGATAACCCATGGGTTCATTCCGACAACCGTACCCGCCTCGAAATGTTTACCACAAATCTGGGCGCCACCCTCGGGCACTATCCGCTCCAGTGGAAGTCCAATTGCTGGATGAAGGCGACCTGCTTCCTTGACGCACGCATCTAGATAATTCAGACGGCGCGATTCTGCCCAAGTAACAATATTGGACAGCTGACCCTCACTGCGAGCTTGTTTAAGCTCGGCCATAAGCTTTCTCAGCGAAATCGGATTCCGAATAAGGAAATAGATGATGGCTCGGAGCATTATTGCCGTGGTATCGCTACCCGCCAGAACATTGGAATAAGCCCACTGTAACACAGGGGAGTCAGTAATTTCCTATTCAAGAAGGTTTCGGGAGAGTTATTTCCTCTTTGAGAAAAGTATGGAGTAAATCGGAGTACATAAGATGAAACTGAAAGTGGTTGGGGAGCATATGAACAAGGCCCAGAGTTACTTACGGCGGTTACATACCACTCGGGAATGGAGGAATCATTGGCTTTGATTTCGATGAATCGAGACATGAAGTCTTGAGAGTTCCCTCCCTTTGCTAAATTCACGTTCTCCAGAGAATCCGGTTGCTTTGTTCGCTCTCTTGCTCTCGCAAGTGCAAACGCGATCACTGGATGCATCCTCGCCGGTAGCATTCTGTTGACGAATTTGTTTTTGGCCCATACGTAGTCAAGCCAGGGCATTTGACCAATCTAATACAATTAGCCATGTAATATGTTCCAAGAAAATTTCCCATCAGTGTTTACCACAGAACAAAATTGGAAATGCTTCCAAATAGTGGCCATAATCCCATCCACATCCTTCGCTTCGTCCAGAAATCCCAGTCGCTTGCTGAAAGTAACCTCACCCATTACATCAAAGGCATACCATTGCAACCAGGTCCCTAGGTCACACGACTGACGATGATCGCTCTTCTGGACCTCTTCTAGTCGCTTGAAGAAGAACTCGATAGTGGTGTCGACGTGGGGCTCAAACTGGACTACGTTACTCATTGAATACATGGCTGATATTGGCTTTTTCATTGCTCTGTGCAATTTATCATCTTGTGTATTAAATAGACCTTGAACAATAACTCCTCTAGCCATGGGTTGTAGGACCCTGTAGAAATCAGACTGCACGGACGAAATAAATTGTCAGTCAGAATATGCCCATTTCGACTTTGCATGAAGGAAAGGTAAATTGCTCACCTTTTGGTAATTCGTTGAGATGCCGTAGATCTTAGAGATTTCCCGGGGGTCTCCAACGCTGATACAACTAGGCCCAATACGCACGAGGTCACCATATTTCTCATGAAGCTTAATATGCGTTAGGTGTGCTCTGCTTGAATACGACCACCAGAGTCGAGGGAGGTTGGTTATCGAGGCCCAAAAGGGGCCTGGAACATGTGACTGCTTTTCCCAGGTACTCCACAGGCTATACGAAACAAAGGATACAAAGACAGTCAACGAGATAGCCCAGAGATTTTCAAAGATGACGGTGGTTAGAGAGAGAGCCATTTTCGTGCTGTTTAATTCTGGCACGCAGAGTATTTCACGACAGAATATGATACTGTTATCTGTTGAAGGTCAACTAGGCTACCAAAAGGCCGTATACATGTGCTAAGGAGAAAAAATGACGTTTCGGGCAGTTCTGGATCGGGTGGTTTCTTTCGTAAGACCATGCATGGTTCTATAGACTCGTCTCTTATCACTCAGTTATGATTGCAATCCTTCTTTTCGGGTACTTATTTTCTACGCTGAATCTCGCAACTATAAATAGCACAAGATGCCACAGGCTATGTAATGTATGCTGCAGAAGCCTACAGCACCTGCAGAAACAACCTCCTTACCCATTGTTAGGTTCCAGGCCGTGAACGGTCTTGAAGATGCTTCGTTTAGTTCGAAGGAACGTCTCTAAGCCTAAAGAGAGTAACTTTGATCCGTGATTCTCTACTTGGTATATCTTGACCAATCAAAGTTCAGGGGGAAAACCCTTCAAACATGAATGTTCCCCGATAAATATCATAGCAACTAAACGAGTCCCCCCGAGTAACATTCACATGTGATGCTGCCTTCGGTTCACCGACACAAGGAATATTAGTAAGATCAAGCCTGAATGAAGTCAGCCATTATCAAGCCCCAAGGGGTAAATCGTCACTTGGAGAAAAGGGCGCGGCTGGGACTACTTTGAGATAAAGGCGTGGATATTTGGGGTATTATTGGGCATACCTCTGCATGCACGTCTTATCTCCTCTGCAAATACGTCCTTGCCGCATTTCTTACCGAGCTATCCCAGTCAGCGCATCGGTCCGCTTACTCCAGGTCTACTGTACCTCTGCGGCTCGGAATTTGAGTCGCGCAAAGTTCACGTACTTTCCATGTTCTGAGGTGGTAGCTAGGAACAGTTTTTTCCCCTGGCCAGAGTTGCTATGCTCTACGCTTTTGTTCTGTTAGATAATTATGAGAGTACTTGCCTAATATACGGATATTCTAATCAGCTTTTCCTACGGCAGCGGCTCCAGACCGAGAACCTAAGTAGTAAAGACTTTGATACTATCATTTAAAAGTCGGAAGACTCTGACCCGGCCTGCCCCGGAACTCCACGCTACGGTACGGTATACGAGGTGTTGGGACGGACCACGGCGTGGTCAGCACGAGACAACCACCTTTTCGTGCCTGGTAGTACTGCATATTGCCCGTAAGTTATTGTATATTGCAGGGGGTTTCAATTCGACGGGTTCTAGAGTGCAGGGGGTGGGTCACCAATGTCAGAAGTACTTTCGTAAGTCTTATCTTGCCGTAGTTTCGCAACCACTTTTCAAAAAGCCACCAACAAACGTCATTTACTAGGTATTTGAACGCGATAATTGGCCTTCGTAATAATGCTTCTCCAGGTGCTCGTATCCACGGAAAGGCGACCGCGAAACCAAAGGGTAGAGTTCTATCACTGTACCGTACTGAAAGGCAAGGACTTCAACCTTTCCTGTATCGTCTTTCAGCTACCCACTATCCTGAGGTATTCCCAACATTTGACCAAGGCGAATCGAATATTCGTAGAAACGCGGCTGCAGGGGCGTTTTCGCAGTGTCGTTCTACCTCGCACTTCATAGTTAGATCCAAACTAGGGGCAAAGTAAGTCGACGCTTCATTGATTAAGAGTTCTTGACTGTCAGTTCGTATTATCGTGAATATACCTTGTCCGAGCTCAAGTTGATTTTTGAATAGATTCTGGTCTCGGTGCACAAGTTGCGGTAAAAGAATAGTTTTTGTTTTGGGAAGACTGTATTCTGCGATGACCGAGGCAATTATAAGCATGCAACGCGTTCGTACAGCTTGCGACGGATGCCAGAAATCTAAAGTCAAGTGTAGTCGAGGAAAACCGAAATGTTGGCGATGCTCCCACAATGGTGAGCCATGCGTTTACAGTCTATTCCGAAAAATTGGTCGGCCCCCGAAGCAGGTCGCCAGCAATTCGAAACGTAAGCCAGATATTCACCATAGTTTGGAATTAGAACTTCAAGTCGGCCAGCAGACAACTATGGAAGTTGCTGAGATGTGCTGGGACGAGATTAATGAGGAGACATGGCAGCAAATGCATTTGAGGGAGATAGAAACAGATTTGGATATCGCCATGCGACTCCCATTTGGTACCAGGAGTGAGCAACATATTCAAACCACACAGATGATTCCAACACATCCATTCCAGCATTGGTCGGCCATTACACCCCAGGTCTCGGATCAAGAGCGCCATTTCGCACAAACTGGATCTGATATCCAGCCCAGCACAGTGAACACACCGATACGTGGCTGGGAATACTCTGATCCAATCGAGACGTCGCCACCCAATCAATGTGACTCATCCGGCGTTCCCTACAGTTCTAAACCTTCGTATACAAGTCGTCCACTGGACAGAAACGCGAATACGACCACGTGTCGCGGCTTTCGCGAACGCTCACACTCAGCGTCATCGCTCTGGTCAATTCCAACCCCGGCAGATAGTCCAGCCATTACTCTTTCCAAGCATCCACTGGACGATCAATTGAATCCCCATGCTAACATCGCTCCTTTTCCCGACTCGTACTCAAAATCATCGCACAACCAACCAACGTTATCAGGCCCGAATATCCAAGAAAATGAAAGAAAATGCCGACCACCGAATCGCAATGACCAGGGAGAAGGCATTCAATGCACAGGCAAATGCTATTCCTCTTTGTCTCAAATCTTGACACGAATTACTGAATGGGATTCGGAGAGAGAAGACATTCCTCTGGAGTTGCTGCTACGACTAGACCAAGAATTACAGTACAGCATGGAAGAAGCAATCGCTTGTCTTCAGTGCAGAAGAAAACTCGGTAACCAAGCCACGATAATGCTCCGAATAATTGCTCTGGACAATCTTCTGCGTCTTTTCGAGAAGCAGGAGGATCATTCATCGAGGTCTATTACTGGGGAATGCCCTGTAGAGACTACGAGTTCCGCAGGATCAAGACAACAATTCCAACAGAAGTTTCCTTGGACTGATGAGGTACTCCTACTAGGAAAATATACTGTTAGTGATAAAGTGAAGGCTGCCGTTCTACGCCAGTTAGTATTGACTTTTGTCGAAAAGCTTTCCAAACGGTTGTTCGATTTGGAGGGCGAAATCGATGTATCACTGAAAGATTTCAAGCGTAGAGTAGCCAGGGAGATGGCCGGGGAAATTCGTAGCCGGGCAGGTTTTCTTAAGGGAATGCTTCGGCTTGCTAGCGAGCCTTCTTTGCCTTGAATGAAAAAAAGGAACTTAAAAAAATTCTAGCGATAGCCTTGATAAGTTGCAATCGAAAGCGTCGTGTTTACGACGGGTGAGTTCTTGCAAGTAGGAACAGAAATGGTAGGGAACCACGAGATATAAGGCCGCGGAAATACTCAGTATGAATAATGAAATCTAGTCTCTCTTCCAGTGACCACAGAACCTATGCTCCGTAGGATATGAATTACGAACATCGCTTCCAAATAAAGAGAAAGCGTGTGAGGTTTCCATTGCGTGCTGAATATCAACTTATAAACTTGTGTTCATAAGAGTCCTAGCTAACATTCGAGTAGATTCTACTGAATTGACATTAGTCGTCGTTGGTTACCTCGTCCTTTTAAGAGGTTCTATAATGAGGAATATCACTGAATAGGCTCAAAACACTCAATAAATACATTCTAAAGGTGTAAAAATACCAGGCAATTCTTTATTGAATTAATCGTAAATGTATTTGGCTGGCAACTTTCTTGTTCCTTGCACCAAAAAGGTTACATAAAAGCCAAAGAAATTCTCGCTCACGAGATGACTGGAGCATGGGTCCCCGAGATATGAATCTGTGATCATTCAAGCACAGGGACAGCTCCAGGAAGCACGTTCTCCGGATTGTACTTCATTTTCAAGTCTCGCAGCTTGCGGACTGTTTGTTCACCAAAGAATCTAACAGCATTGCAATGCGCTGGGCGGGATAAACTCCAGTATCCTTTCTCTTTCCCCAAGCCAGACTCATCTATGGTCTTAAACAATTCATCAGACCATACCTTTGATGCCACAAGTTCCTCGGCTGTTGCATCGGCATTAGCGAAACCACATGGTGTGCATATGTAGTGATTCTCGCGATGAGCCCATGCCGCGCCAGGATCGTACTTCACAGCACGGCCATGGGCGTGGTGGAACATAATCGCCGAAGTTGCGCCTGTTGTATCAAAAAACTATAGTCAGCAATGCACCTCGAGAGAACCATCAACGCAGTTCAAAACAGAATGAGATGGGTGGTACGTGAGCCACACTGGTTGATCATTGAGGTTATGTCATGATAGTGTTTCGTTCAGGAACTACTAACCAGATGGAGCTGGCCTTTTGATAAGTATTTTAATCAGATCCAGCGACAATCGCGGAAGGGAAATTGAGTTCATGGTATAGGAGCCGATTGCGTTAAAGGAAGGATCTTCGTGGAAAATGGTGTGGAGGTCCAAGATCGAGGCTTCGATATTCACTTGTAATTAGTTTTGTTTTTCGACCGACAAGCATATTGGCCAGAAATATTAGAGGCTCTTACTTTCATGCACGGTATTGAGTATTATAGATCCCAAATTCTTCAACTTCTCCAAGTAGTTCCACTGCAGGTTTTCAGAGTCAGCATGGCTTATTCTGAATATCTCGGGGAATTCCATACTCCGGATTTGATGTCGTCGCCGTCAGAAATCCAGGCAAATAGAAAATTGATCGTTGGCCCAAAGCGTGTAGTGTTTATGGTAAACTCCCCGCTAAAGTTATCCGGAAGTCCTTCTTCGTCATTGATTCGTTGGAACTCGCCCAATACCGTCTCCCCCTCAGCCAAAGGAAAGATCAAGAAGCCGCCTAAATATCTTGGCTTTGCATATGTCTTGAGTCGCAGCTCAGAAATGACCCCAAAATTGCCCAAGCCAGCCCCTCGGAGTGCCCAGAGTAGCTCAGAATGATCATTTGTGTCTACCACTTCTCCAGAAGCCGTGATGAGCTTCGCCCCAACAATGTTGTCGACGCCTAAGCCCCATTTTCCATTTGCGAGTCCATAGCCACCCCCGCATGCCCAACCAATCACGCCAACCGTTCCACACCAGCCTGTAGGAGCGGCCAGACCTAGAGTGTCTAAAGCACGTTGCATTTCAATTCCCGTCACTCCGGGGCTAACAGTGATGATCCTATCGTGGGATACACGGTCTGGTTCTGATATTGCAATATTCTTCAATAGTTGTAAGTCAAGCTGGACGATTCCAGCTAGAGTATTACGTCCATACGCATCATGTCCTCCACCGCGTATTGTAAAGTCGATAGACGGAGACTGAGAAGTGCAATGCTTGATAATTGTAACCAGTTGATTGACACTGGAGGGTAAAATGACTACTGGTGGTAGTAAGGTATTGGATGTGTTGTATTCTTGGTGGAAGCTGGGAAAATCTGATGATGTGGGCGTGATAATTTTGATTTCAGGGTGCGCTGAGTGGAGCGGTAAAAGAGTAGGAGCATCTCTTGCGAGAAGGCTTGAGAGTGTGCCAATCATTGTAGATATAACCTTGATTTTCCTTCGATATGAAAAAGAGGGTCTGTTCAGATTTCATAAAGGAAAAAGTTGTTGCATTTAATTACTGCAATAATTATGACTTTCCGGGCTGACTTTAGTGCAACATTTCAACGAGTTTCTATCCGCGTCGCGAAATTTCGGGCCTTTCTACTCACCGTTTACGAGAGTAACCATAGCATCTGGAAAACACGTAAAAAATTAGCCGCGGGTCATTTACGACAGAAAACTGTGCCGCAAACTATGTTACCGAAGATAGACGCATGTCATCAGCCGTAAATGCTACAATGTGCAGGTAGATGATACCGTATTTCCACGAATCCCACGACTAAAATTGGTACGCCTTGGCCTCGCATCAGCAAGAAGAATTTATCCCCTCCGAGGTGGCTGGTGGCCACAGATAGGGACCAGAAAAATATGGGCGATGTTCACTCCTAGGGATTACACCATGAAAGTCTCACACTTTCGAAGCAAATCAAGATACATTGGGATAATCGTAAACGACATTGTCAACAATTCGGACCAAATAAGGAGTGTTACGAAGCCCTGTGTATCCAATTAAGAAACGGTTTTGGCTTTGATTTCGACTCGAGAAAAGCAACAATGAGACGCAGAGAGTTGACTTTTGGCCGATGTAAGATCACGCCACGGTATAAATCTCACTAGGATTAAAAGAGTAGTACTGACCATTACGATTTTACTCACCGTCGGGTACAGTATGAAAGGGGGTTTAGCGTCTCTCCAAAAGTTTGTGGCCCACGCCTCATGGGAAGCCTTTGACTCTTCAGTAACCACAGTGCCTTGAAAAGAAGCTTTGTAAACTGGTGTGTCAGACTGCTAATAGCTAAATAATAATTATTAGTTGACAAAACTTAGCAATCCCCAGACTATCACTCTGCCTACAAGGCACCTTATCTTGGACCATCCAATTTAAGACTAGGACTACAAAATGCGAAGCATCTATTCCCGACCTCCGTAACTCTGTTGAATCCTCTTGATCATATGCTTTTCCACGGTCCAACCCTTCGTACCCACCCCTTCTCCCCCTTGGCCTTGCACAAGCACTCTCCCATCCAGGGGATCCAATTCGCAATCTAAATTGCCATTGAAGAAAAACGCAGCAGAGTACCGATCAACTGGATTGTTGTTGATGACACGATGTACGCTACTCTTGTAAACGCCCCCAGTCCATGCTGTGAGCATGTCACCTATGTTCACCACGAAGGCGCCAGATGTTGGAGGAACTGAGACAAAACTTTGTGTCCTGGGGTGTAAGACCTCAAGACCCGGATTTCCATCTTGAAGGAGGATAGTTATGGCCCCGAAGTCGGTATGAGCTCCCGCACCTAATTGTATTCCATCCGAATTTGTACGATCCGCCAAGGGGAGAGCGTTTCCTGGAGGGTAATGCAGCAGGCGGAGAGGGGCTACCACATGGCCAGTTTTGAAATTTGAGAAAATTTCATTGCTGTAGGGCAGCGTAAGAGCCACTAGATCAAGTAGTTGGACAGCAAGATTATTTGTTGCTGCAAAGTAACGCTCGACTGGCTCGCGGAAATAATGCGAAGGGAGAAGTGAATCGGAAGGCCAGACGTTGGGCCCCATGAAGAAACGGTGGGAAAGAACGGCTGGATCATCAGGGGAATTATCATGGCCGAGGAAAAAGCTCTACCAAGTTCCGTAAGCTTTGAATACGAAGATCTGAATCTGTAATCTGGTGGTATCGACTAGGAGAATAGAAAATACGAATTGTTAAGTAATGTGGAAATCTTAAGCATTACCTCTTTAAGATCGGGAAGCTTCTCTCCGTTATACGCCTCAGCAGAATCGTATCCTTTCCTTCCAGCATTTTTGTTGACATCAAGACCTTTTTTGACTTCCAAGGAAAGATCAAAGAATTTCTTTGAAGCTTCAAAAAGGTCTGCGAGGAGCTCCTCTGAAATTCCATGACCAGTGATTTGGAAGAATCCAGTCTCAGTGCAGGCTTCCCTAACCGTCTCGACAATTTTGTCGACCGCGGGAGACTTGGGATCCAAGAGAAATGGCGATATATCAATGGTAGGAACCAGATCACTTGGCACCATCTCGCTCTCCACTCTCGGAATTATGTTAGTCGTCGTCGTAGTGGTGGACATTGTTAAGATTGGCAACAGATATTTTGAAAGGCGAAGCCAAGTTAACTAAGATATATGAAAGAAAGCTCATGATTTCAAATGAGAAGTTGTGTTAATTATACATTTATGCTGTTATACGCCGGCCCTTACACCATGCGCACCCACTTGTCGCTCTTCTCCTCCCGCTCCTTTGCCATACTCCCTTTGCTCCTTATTTAGCATACTCGACAAGATCTAGGACTCGGCGCAACATCCTAGTAACAAGATCATTCATATCCTCCCACGCCAGTGGTCTAATAGTCCTCCTCATTTCATACAAAACTGTAGCCAGGTTCCTCAGGACATCCTTGTACACCCGCCCTAGTAGGTCTAACGACCGCTCTTGGCATAACATAAACTCGCCGAGAAATTCTGCGGGAACTTTTATCTCTTTGTATATCTCATTTGTAAGGTTCTAAGTTAGGGTCATGGGAGAGCGCGAATGACCGCCCAAGAAAACATCAGCACTAGCCTCCAGCGCACCAACAACCACGTCGTAAGCGATAAGAAGATCCTTCGTTCGGCTCTTTCCGTCTTGAGGAAAGCAATTTGCACAGGCCTTTAGATGTGGCCAAAGCTCTGTGAACCTTTGTGTTACATTGAGTATGTCGTCCAGGGATGCGGGGAACTCGCTGGTGCCGAGCTGGCTAGCAAGGTTGCTTGCATTCGAACAGTCGCAAGTTGATGAGTGTGCAGACTCCATGGTAGTAGACGCGCTTGTCTTCCGAAATGTTATGAAGTCATTTAGTGATATATTCGAAAGTGTCTGTTTTACTACGGTCTCGGCAACTGCCACGGGCAATTCACCATCTGTTTCTGCTTAGTAAGAGCGAAGCACCAATTAACGTTTGAATGCAATGTGGTTCTTATGCTGGTAGATGTTGGAGAGTGTTGCTAATCTACATTGCCAAAATCTGTATTTTTCATTTTCTGGATTGGAAGGTCGTACCGCTTACGAGGTGCGATCGCTCATACGCATGAAAAATGCCCGCGGCGAGATTTACTGTCAAGTTCAACGCCTTCGGGATGCATCTGCAGTACGTCTCCATCTCTGCAGGGTCCGTTGCAGGGTTTTACCTCAGTATTAGTACGTACTGGAATTTTCAATATATGCAGTCATGTAAGATAAAGCTGCACGACTGTTCGTACAGTGCTAGTAAAGGCTCGTAAAGGCTCCCAATGGAAACGTATGATACTCCACATAAACGCCGGGCTTACAGTGCCGGATGAGTCCCTCATCCCTTGCGAGGGTATCCGGCCGAGGCATAACCCGGCCGTCAGCTAATGACCAACTTTCCGCTGCCTCGAGCCGCATTTGCACGGGCACCACATGAAGACCACATGGGACCGAACCTTGCCCTGCTCCCAACGTAATCAGGCTTATTCCGCCGCAATCCTGCATGCAGCTCACGCACCCCTCAAACTGTGATTGGTCATTGATTGTTGGTTGTATCTGTGGTTTGTTGGATTGAATTTTTATGACTGAATGGATGTGAAGTTTCAGAACTCAAAAATTTGACATCTTAGCGTTAGAATACGATCTTATTCCGGCCTTTCAGTGAGATGTGTTGTGGAATCAAATTTGGAATACCCAGCCAGATGGTGGGGCACAGTGCGGTGAGCAACCGCTATTCTGCATGGTTTGAGCTTGAATGTGCCATAAATCAGTGATATGAATACGTCTCAATACAGCGAATACGCACAAATTGGGAAATTTGCAAGAACTCCGGTGGCGGCATGCAGGTCATTTCGTATGACGCTCAAGAAAGGTGCCGAACCATCCATGTCTAGTGAGGTCGTCCTCAGAAGTTGTGTGAGATTCTTGATAAGAAAAATAGCCACAAATCGTAGAAGCTTCCTGATAGCTTGATTCCACTTCCTTATAAAGGAGGTACCGTGTGCTAATCCTAGGTTATGTGCAGCTTCCCAGTGGATTCATCACAACGAATTTCAACCATTCTTCTTATGCCTATACTTTCATATTGCTCTAACACTCAACGTTGAAAGTCATGGCAGACTGCCCCTCACTCATTGCATTTGGCTCCCTCACCACTTGGCCTTCAGCAGCCGAATTGGAGCAGCTGAGACACACTCTTGCACAATATGAGCACCTGCTACCCGTTCAAGATGCATTCCTGAGATTACCCAAACTATGGGAGACTCTAGTTACAAGCGATGGACGTTTAGAGACTATTCCAGGCCAAGCTACCAGCGAGCAACTGGCTGCTTGGATTTCAGGTAAACAAGCTCTAGACCGTGGTCAAAACATTCTATGCCTACCCCTGACAATACTTCGTCATCTGTGCGAATATAGTAAATACATAAAGGAGACTGGGAAACACTCCACAATCCTTGACCATGCCAAGAAGGGCGGTGGGATCCAGGGGTTTTGCGCGGGTCTTCTCAGCGCTCTTGCTGTAGCTGGATCGAAAGACGAAGAGGAGCTTGGTCGTCACGGCGCCTTATCAATCCGACTCGCCTTCGCCATCGGTGCCTACGTCGACCTGGATTCGCAGGAGAACGGAGCAACGAGTTGCTTGGCGCTGCGATGGAAAGCTGCGGATCGCCTCGACACTGTTCAAACACTCCTGCAAGAGCACAGCTTGGTAAGCCTTTACAAAAAGACCTATTCTGTCCCAGAGACCGTCTTAACCAACTATAGAATTCGAAGCCGGCTTATGTGTCAGTACTGAGGGATACAAATGATGCTACAATCACTGTACCTTCGTCTAGCATTACAGCTCTCTCGGCCGCGTTTGTTAATGAGGGAATCAGTGTACTTGATACAGGTCTCGCTGGACGCTACCACTGCCATAACTATCAAGGAGTGCCGGAAAGAATTTTGCAATGTTGCGAGCAGCATGGCAGCATTCAATTCGGAGCTCAAAGCATGGTGCGCGCGAACACCGACGGCGAGATTTTGCAGCATGATAACTCGGTTGTCATGACTGGGCTTCGCGACATATTGCTTGAACAGTCCAATTGGCATTCAGCCATCTCGAGCGCACGAGCTATGGTGAACGGAACTGTTTTCATTCTTGCGTTTGGCTCTGATGCTATTCCACAGACGATCTCCAGAGATGCCAAGGTACATATAATAAAGCCCAAGAGGCATGATGGGCCAGAGATTGATGAACTATCCGAAAAAGCGAAGGAGGAACGGCAGAGGGAGGAGAATATGGTTCGGTATCCAGTCGACTCAATTGCAATAACCGGATTGTCATGCAAGTTACCCGGCGCCAACTCACCCGAGGAATTCTGGCAGCTGCTGACCAAGGGCACTGCCATGGCCGAGCCGGTGCCCAGCACCCGCTGGCCTGAAGCGGCAAATCCTCGTGGCAAGACGCGGAAGTTCTGGGGGAACTTTATGGATGGTATTGACGAATTTGACCACCGCTTCTTCAAAAAAGCGCCTCGAGAGGCAGCGTCCATGGATCCGCAACAACGACTTTTGCTTCATGGTGCATATGAGGCTATGGAATCCGCAGGCTATTTCAGCAGAGCGGCGAGCCGACGTGACACAAACATCGGCTGTTATCTTGGGCTCTGCGCCATTGACTATGATGCCAATGTTGCATCACACCCTCCCAATGCCTTTTCAACAATGGGAACCCTCCGTGCCTTTTTATCGGGCAAAATCTCACATTTCTTTGGCTGGGATGGCCCTTCCCTAACGATCGACACTGCCTGCTCGTCATCCGCGGTAGCAATACATACCGCTTGCCGCGCCATCCAAAATGGAGAAATTTCGCAAGCACTGGCGGGTGGAATTTCTTTGTTCACTACCCCTTATCTATACGAGAACCTGGCAGCAGCTCATTTCCTCAGCGCAACAGGCGCAACCAAACCTTTCGATGCAGATGCTGATGGGTACTGTCGCGGCGAGGGCCTAGGTCTAGTGGTCCTAAAGAAATTATCGACAGCAATGGCTGATGGCGACCACGTGTTGGCTGTGATTGCTGGTTCCGCGGTCAACCAGAATGATAGCTGCGTTCCCATCACAGTGCCACATGTCCGGTCCCAGTCGAAATTGTATCGTCACGTCGCCGACGTGGCGGGCGTGCTGCCGCATCAAGTCTCGTTCGTCGAGGCCCATGGCACCGGGACGCCAGTAGGAGATCCTATCGAAATGGATAGCATCCGAAACGTATTTGGCGGCTCGGAAAGACAGAATCCACTGGTCATTTCCTCCGTCAAAGGTAACATTGGCCATCTTGAAGGTGCCTCCGGTGTAGCGGGACTCATTAAAGCCGTTCTTCAGATTGAAACCCGGACAGCAGCTAGACAGGCCTCATTCAAGTCTCTCAACCCAAAAATTCCCCCGCTGCACGGCGACAAGATGATGATTCCAACATCCAATACTGTACTCCAAGATGACTTCATTGTTGGATGTGTCAACAACTATGGTGCTGCTGGTAGTAATTCTACTCTCATAGTCATGGAGCCACCGCGACAGCCAAAATCCGCCCAGGCGCTCATCGTACCGACGAAATATCCCATTCTCATTGCTGCCAACTCCAAAGCTAGTCTAGTCGCCTACTGTCAGAGCTTGGGTCAGTATTGCCGACACCAAGTACAAACAGAAAATCTGCTCGGCAGTATTGCCTTCCATCTCAGCCAGAAGCAGAACCAAAGTCTCCCACATCAACTAGTGACGACAGCATCCAGTTTGTCGGAGCTAGAGATGCAGTTACAACGTCAGGCAGTCGAATCTACAGCGACTATCGAGCTGCGTCCATCATGTCCGCCTCTTATACTTGCTTTTGGAGGCCAGGTCAGGGACTATGTCGGTCTGAGCAAGACTGTCTGGGATCAGTCAGTCTTGCTTCGTTTCCACCTCGACCGCTGCAACAGCGTACTGCGCTCTATGGACTACGTGGGGTTGTACCCGGCTATATTCCAGCGCGAGCCAATCTCAGACGTGGTCATTCTCCATTCTGCCATATTCTCTTTACAGTATGCAAGTGCACGGGCATGGCTTGACAGCGGCCTTCTAGTCGACGCAGTCGTCGGTCACAGCCTCGGGCAACTTGCTGCTCTGACAGTGTCTGGCATCCTCTCACTTGAGGACGGCTTGAAGCTAGTTACAGGTCGAGCCAGTCTCATGAAAAGACACTGGGGAGCCGAGGCGGGATCCATGATCGCAATTGAAGCAGATCTGGCCACTATATCTCATCTGCCGCACTTCTCTGAGCTCGAGGTTGCTTGTTACAACGGACCTTCTTCGCACGTCCTCGTTGGAGATTGCACGTCCGTTGACGCTTTTCAGAAAGCTCTCACGGAAGAGCGAGTGCAGTTCAAGAGACTTGACGTGAGGAACGGCTTTCACTCTCGCTTCACGGAACCGCTCATAGAACCTCTTGAAAAACTTGCAGCAAGCCTCCATTTTCACAAGCCCATCATTCCGATTGAGACCTGCTCAGATGGCACCAGTTGGTCGGAACCTACAGCAAAATTGGTCGCGCAACATACACGAGAACCTGTGTTCTTTGGTCAAGCAATCCAGCGTCTCGTCCGCGCTCTAGGAGCCTGCACATGGCTCGAAGCGGGTTCAGACTCAAGCGTTACCAGTATGGCTCGCCGTGCCCTTGGATCTGAAAGCCTACAACACACGTTTCAATCCTGTAGCCTTAGCAAGTCTGCTGCACTGGACACGGTTGTGGATACCACCATGTTGCTTTGGAGGAAGGGCCACAGTCTGCAGTTTTGGAACTTTCATCACCTCCAGCGACGACACTATGAGGCCTTGCGTCTCCCATCCTATCAGTTCGAAAAGAACAAACACTGGCTGGAGCTAATACCACCAGCGCCAGCACAAGCAGTGGTAGAACCAGATTCCATGATAATGACGACTCCCGAGGTCCCTCAGCTAGTTAGGCTGGTTACAAAGGATTCACAGGCCGCTATCTTTAGAATCGATCCGCAGTGCGAAGAATATAAGCGGCTCGTTGCGGGTCATGTGGTTGCCGGAAGCCCGCTCTGCCCCGCCACGGTCTACATGGAGATCGCAGCGAGAGCGTGGAGCCTACTATTTCCCGAAAAGACAGCGTCCTTGCTAGGAGTTTCGGATCTCCGCATAGATTCGCCGTTGGGTTTGGCGCTCGATCAGATACTAACTATGACTCTGCGGCCCCGAAGCGACAGAGATCACTCTATGGCCTTCAGTGTTGCAAGCCAGCTAAAAGGCGCCACTCCAGCGAGTGAAGTTTCTCATGCTGTCGGAGTGATAGAGGTTCACATGGAGAGTGCAGTGATTGAGTTGGAGTTTGCGCGCTTCGAACGACTCACCGGGCCTGATGCAATCGAAGCTATGTATCAAGACCCCGAGAGCGAGTGTATTCGAGGGCCCCTACTTTATAAGCTGTTCTCCAGGGTGGTGGATTATGGTGGACCGTATCGGGGCCTTAAGAGCGTAGCCGCTCGGAATCGTTGTGCAGCTGGAACCGTTGTTTTCCAATCAGAACACGATACCGAGACTCCTAACAGTCTTACACGACCGGCCACTCTGGACAGCTTCATGCAGGTGGCTGGTATTCATGCCAACAGCATCTTTCCGTGCCCGGAAAACGAGGTGTATGTATTTACCAAACTGGATCGTTTGCAATTTGGGCCCGATTTCATGACCATCCCGCCCTCATCCTGGATTATCTTCTCCAACTTGACACCCACCGGGTCAAAGGAGCTTGCGAATGATATATTTGTCTTTGATTCGAATACGAAACGCCTGGTGGTGCTGATCTTGGGGGCGAGTTTTCACAACGTACGCTTGATGTCGTTGACGAAGGTCCTCTCGCGGGTAAATGCCGGCGCTGGAACAATCGATGCTCACGTGCAAGCTAGTCACGCTTTCACCCCCTCGCTTCCAGCTCCCGAGCAGGCTTCAGCTTCTTTCCAACCTCCTTTTCTCTCCGAACCCATCACATCGCCAAATCCTACGCCCAACGGAATATCTACTAACAGTGTAAATGTCCCAGCTGCTCGAGATGTATATGCCTCGATTTTCAACGACGTCTGTCTGCTCTTTGAGAGAGTCGCCGACGTCCCCCGCGCCAACGTGAAGGGCAGCATGTCGGTGGAGGAACTGGGGATAGACTCGCTTATGATGCTTGAAGTCATCAGCGAGCTCTCAATCCACTTCTCCATCGATATTCCTATAGATGACATGGTAGAGCTCTCTGATGTTGATTCTCTCGTCGGCTACTTGCGAAAACGAGGCTGTGGGCAGCATGACAGCTCGTCTCTATCGTCAAGTTCAGGGGGATCGTTAGCTGTGTCTTCAACCTCTTCATTCTCACTGACCCCAACATCAACAGAGCCGTCTACTAGTTCACCGTTCCAGCCAAACTCGCCTGGCGAAAGTAGCAGTGACATTTCGCAGCAACTGCAAGTTGATCAACTTGCTAAGCTGTTGCAGGAGCATCTTGAACTTGAATCGATCCCCAGCTTGGACGACAATCTGGGCGAGTTGGGGTTGGACTCATTACTAGCTATTGAACTAGCAAGTGACATTGAGAAGTTACAGTCAGTCTCTGTGGATCTGTTCCAACTTAATGACAAGTCGACCTTCAGAGACCTTCTACGTCTGGTTGGGTTGGACCGTGGCTCGATTTCGATTGCAACTAGTTCTAAGGCCCACGACACAACCCATGTGAACGTATTGAACCATAATCCGAATCCAAGCACGCATATCCATCATTCCGTGTCTTCTACTACTAGCCTTGATGTTTACGAAGCGTTTGACGCGGTTCGTCTGACATTTGACAGTATCTCTCAAGAAGAGGGATTTGCCAACTTTTGGAGTGTTGTCTATCCCGATCAGAAACGCCTGGTTCTATCATATATCATAGAAGCCTTCAAAAAATTGGGTTGTGACCTTGCCGCCCTTCCAGCAAATACCCCGCTGCCCAGGGTGGTTACTTTAGAAAAACACAAACACTTGCTTGAGCGGTTGCACATAATCCTAGCTGATGGGGGTTATATTGATGGACAGGATATGTCGGGTTACAGGCGATCGAGTAAGCCTCTCGAGCTTGCAGCTTCGCAAATACTGCTCAAGGACATCATCGCCAGGTTTCCAATCCACGCTTCTGAGCACCGCCTACTCGATGCCACGGGCTCTCGACTCACTGAGTGTCTCACGGGAAAAGCTAATCCACTTTCTCTTCTATTTTCAAACAAGACAAATAGAAAAGTTTTGGCGGATGTGTACGACTTAGCGCCAATGTGTCGAGCGGCGACACGGCTCCTAGCAAACTTTCTGTTGCGAGCTTTCTCCACGAGCAATACCAATGAGACCTTTCACATTCTCGAAGTGGGAGGTGGCACAGGTGAGTTGCAGTTCCTCTTCAATCTATATCTCCAAATATAGTTATACTGACCATTGATTTCTTTGTTCTCCGTGACAGGAGGCACTAGTAAATTTCTCGTCGAATTTCTCACACGCTCCGGCGTCAATTTTACTTACACCTTCACCGACATCTCATCGGCGCTCGTAAGCGACGTCAAGAAGAGCTTTGCCGGCTATGACTGCATGAGATATGCAACACTCAATTGTGACGAGCCGCCTCGTCCTGAGTTCATTGGCAAGTTCCACGTTCTCATCTCGACTAATTGCATCCACGCAACCCACAATGCCACAACGTCTCTAGCCAACATACGTCAAATGCTCCGCCCAGATGATGGCTTCCTCGCCCTGGTAGAATTTACCAACGGGATGTACTGGTTTGATCTCGTTTACGGACTACTTGATGGTTGGTGGCTGTTTGGGGACGGCCGTCGTCATGCTCTTGGTGACATCAAATTTTGGGAACGGAGCCGGCTGGCCGCAGGCTACAAGAGTGTAAACTGGACCAGTGGGGATACACCAGAGGCTGAAACCCTGCAGCTGATATGCGGTTTCAATTCAGCTGTCGGCAGCGGTGGACGGAAACATGAGCACCAGGTGTCACCACGCCTTTCCAAGCGAGGAGGACTGCAGGTGGAAACGCTCGTGTGGAAGCAAGTCGATGGTCTCGAGTTGAGCGCAGATATTTACTACCCTTCCGAGGTCGAAAAGACCACAGCACTAAAGAGACCAATAGGTGAGCATCAATTTTTGTGAGGGTATGGGAAGAATGCTTAACTTTGTTTTCACCAGCTCTTCTTTTCCATGGCGGTGGCCACGTTTTATTCACTCGGAAAGACATCCATATAAAGCACATCAAGACCCTGCTCGAACGAGGGTTTCTTCCAGTCAGTGTCGACTACCGGCTCTGTCCTGAAGTCACCCTTGCCGAAGGACCAATGAACGATGCTGTTGATGCTCTTATATGGGCAAGACAAGCACTGCCCCGACTTCATCTTGATCGTACGGATATCCGGATGGACGGCGATCGAGTTGTAGCTGTGGGCTGGTCTTCCGGTGGCCATTTAGCCATGACCCTCGCCTCCTCATCCAAACCAAAGAACATATCGCCACCCGAAGCTATTTTAGCTTTCTATTGCCCTTCAAATCTCGAGGATGAATGTAAGCAGCTTCCTCGGCGCGTATGTGCGCCTTTACCTCGGTTTGGAAACTAACATGGAAAATATCCAGGGTGGAAGCATCCCATATATCCCAAGTCTATTCAAGAATCGCCAGGCGTGAAGTATGATTTGCTAGAAGGCGTTGGTGAAAAGCCGGTTCGTATCTCCTTCACCAAATGAACAGAGCATTCGCATCGCTAACAAATCAACCAGATGTCTGGATATACCCCAAACACCCCGCTAGGCTCACCAATGACACTCAAAGACCCACGTTGGCGCATCATAATCCACTACAACTGGAAAGCGCAGCTTGTTCCGGTACTCGTAGGCGGTCTCCCAAGCAAGAGCAAAGCCAGCCCCGGCAGCAGCTTCGATGAAGACTCCTGGACTTCACTACCCATGCCAGAATTGGAGGATATCCAAGCTGTTAGCCCGCACGCTCAGATCGTGCAAGGAAACTATCGCACACCTACATTCATGGTACACGGCGACCGCGATGATTTGATTCCGTGGCAGCAGACTCGGGATACAATCGAGGCGCTGGAAAAGCAGGGCGTTGAGGCCGGCTTTGCGATTCCCAAGGATGCGGGGCATGCCTTTGATTTGTGGCCGGGTGAGGATTCTAAGGGGACGGGATGGGCGGCTATGCTTGAGGGGTATGATTTCATTTGTCGATATATTTGACTGATGTGATCGGTGAACTGAGAAGACGAAGTTGGTACGATGGAGTTCCTTCTCGCTTTATAAGCTTTCTCGCATTATCGGCTTTCCAAGAATGCGCATTCTTTCATCGCAAGTTGACATTCCGGTGCAATATAAAACTGCTGGCTTGGAATCGCAAGTTTGCCCAAGTTCCGAGGCAAGTCTCAATCGGACACGGTGAATATATTTCGGGTCCGTCTACTTTATACGACTCGTCCTTTCCTACTTCCATATGTAGCTACCTGTGCTTCCCTAATCTAGATGCCTAGAGCCTAATTTTATCAAATCATTTTTTGTCCGTGACGGACTCGAGGTTGGGTCTGGGCAAGAGGGATAGCGCTGAGCCGCAGCACTGTAAATCTCACTCTAGGCCTCCAGGGGACTAGTCGCCGGTGTATGCCCTGGAGGGTACTATAAGATTAACTTTAAGGGGACTAGTCGCCGCTGCACTGCGCCTGGAGGTATTTCCGTACCTCAACGAATGAGCCCGCTGTGTCGCTCGGAGACGGGGAGACATTGCGGGCGCCGGCCGTATGACCAAGCTGTCACTGACCCCACGGGTTGGCTGTAGGATTGCAGTACAACACATGTTGGTGAAATAAGCTCACAGGAACAAGGCTCCTCCCGTGCTCCATTGCCTGTTAAGCGCTAGGATTTAACCTAAATTCCTACCTTAAAGCTTCTTTATGCTTGGTGAACAATGCGCTCAGCCTTGGTCACTCGGTTTTCGGGACGATGATAGCCATTTTAGGTCCCAGGCTTCGAATATCTAAAGTAAAAAGAATCATCGCCAATATTACGTTATTGCTTCGTATGTACTTCTCCATGCCTCGAAGAGCGTTGACGAGGTTTTCCAGGGGGCTTTTGGCGAATTCGCGCGCCGTTCCAATCACCACCCCGCCCTCGCTCCTTCTCAACATTCAACATCACCACAACCCACGATTCCACCCTTTTCTTCGTCAGCATCAATTCGCACATATGTGCCGCCTGCAATCATCTAATAACGTCATGCTTCGCAATTCTAAGTCGGCACGGAATAGTACGCGTACCGCTACAGTAGCCTGTAGGTTGGTGTGAAAATGTGCGACTCGGCCCCCAAATAGTGGCATTTGAACCTCAGTTCATCCAGCCCTGCCGCAGCCCCTGCGTTCCAATACTACCTCACTCTGCATTAGCCCCATTTTTTACACACTTTTCCGATTATCCGATACGATTGTCTGCAGCAAGTGTTCCTGCAGTCGCGTGGCACCTCTTTTACCCGTGACACCTGCGGCTTGGAAGGAGCGGCTGTCATTAAACTTCTCATCCTTCGGAAATTGAGTACGATCGTCACTGGCCTCATTCGGCTTCCATGCCACTGTTCTCTTTGACTTGATTGGCCCAGCCGGTGCCATACAACCGTATCATTTTGATGTGCGAGGGAACAGCCCCCATTGGTCTTGTACCTGCTTTGCTTTAGTATGGACCTGTCAACGCCATCTTTTAGCACTTTACGACGTCTATTTTCATAGCTAGGGAGCGCCTCTTTGTCAGATTACTTTCGATCAAGATGGTTGTACATAAGTCCAGACCTTTCCATCTGGTTGGGCAAGTGGTCCAGCCCAGAGTTCACCAGACTTTACACAATGCGCGGGTTCTTTGGAATTTGTTCGAATCTTCGCTTCTTAGTAATTTTGTATTCTTCTATTCGGGTCTCTGGTGAGTCCATCGTTTTGATCTTGATGCATAGAATTTCCTTTCTAACAACGGCAGCTAGAAGCAGGAAGATGGAGTCCAAATATAAACTTCCCCCGAAATGGACCACTTCAAAATTCATCCACAGTCATTTCCACGACGTCAAGACCAGGTAACACCCTAACGACACAGCAAACCTCATCAAGTTCTGCATCGTTGCAACACTCTTTCGTGGCTTCCATTACGGACCCTCTTTCAAATGGTACCACCTCGTTGCTGCCGAGTTCTTCGAAGTCGAGACCAAGTTCAAGTTCGTCCTCCAGTTTTGTCACAGCGCTGGCATCAAATGGTAGTGTGGCAGTACAGGAGATCCCTTCAACATCGATATCAGTCCGGAGCTCTTCAGCCGTCAACATAGTACCCGCCTCAAATGGCACTGTACAACAGAAACTCTCGACTTCAAGCTCTTCCCAAAATTCTTCCGTGGCAATCACCCCAGGCTTGGCACCAAATGGCACTGCAGCGACACGACCAACACCGGTCACATCTTCTCATGCTATCACAAGCCCGCCATCAGTATTTCCTATCAAGTCTAACAGCAGTGTCCCACAGACTTGCTTCGATCTCGGCTTTTATTTCTTACATCCAGAATGGGTAGGAAATCAAACCGTGCCCGACAATACTTGTTCACGGACCACCACAGACACAGCTGGGGTGGTATGTCCCACTTGGTCATCTTGCACTGTGTAAGTCATGTCTGACAACTTGCGTACTCGGCTCTAACTTTACGTCCGTCAGAGATGTAGGGACAGTACAATTGGTATACTTTCCACCAGCTTCAGGCAATGTCAGCAATCCTTCAACATTATATGACCCGAAATATGATTATACTTTGTAAGTCACTGATTGGTCAATCCATCAAATAATTGCAATTTGAGACTGACTATATCACCACAGTACGTCGCCGTCAGTCTATGGGGTCTGGACGAAGATGAACGGGTGGAATGAATGTAATGGTGTCACGAACGCGCCGCTGGGCTTCAGCTTAACGAGCGTTATTCAGGCGTTCGATATCACCGATATCCGCAGTTCTTTATACTGGGGTTCCACTACTTTGACATCTAATGGGAAGGTACAAACCATATACTCATGGGAGCAACTACATCTCTCAGACCTGTACTCCGACTGCCCAACGTCAGTTGCCGCTCAATCTACTACAGAAATATCTGCATCGCCCCATGCCGCGTGGTTTCAGGAATTCCCCAATGGCCATGCAGGATCTGGTCCAGTTCCCCGCGATTACCGTTGTAATCCGCAACTAGCTATTCCACTCATAGCCACCCAGGAAGGCTGGCCCTGGTGGAGAGATTGCAACCTTCACAATGGCTTTAACGGAATGCCAGATCCACCATATGCTCTGAACGTCTCGGGAAAACCCTTTCCAAGTGACAATGGCCAGCCCGTGAGTTCGGCATCACCAGCTCCAGGCCCGGGGGGCTCACGGATTCTCAATCAAGCACCATCGACGTCTCCGGTGCAAGGTGGAAACCCACCTACAGCAACTGGAACGCCGGGCTCGCCTCAGCAAAACACAGTCATCTCGCCTCAACCTGGATCGTCGAATGGCAATGGCCCAGAAGGAAGCAACGCTCCAATCCAAAATAGCCAGGCTGTGAATCCAAATCCGAATCCGGGAGCCACTTCACCGCAAGGACAATCACCAGGGCAGTCTCAAGGACCAGCAGCCCAACCTCCTCAAACCCAACCTCAGCCTCCAGCACAATCAATAACCGCCGTCTCAGTCGCCGTAATTGGTACAAACGTAATCTCCGCCCTCCCACCAGCAACCAATAATGGCGCTTCGACACCAGCAGCTATTGTCCTCCCAGGCGGCTCAACTCTTCTTTCTGGCAACGTAGCAACAGTCCCCGCAAATGACGGAAGCGGCAATTCTGTCGTTGTATCCGCACCGACTGCAGGTGGGAATGGGAATTTAGTTGTTAGCACCCTTGGTTCACCCTCGGCTGGAACTTATAATGTGAATGATGCTTTGAGCCAGGGAAATCCGGGTGCTGGTACCCCTGGGGCCGTTACTACTGTCGCTGGTTTGAATAATGCGGTGCTTAGCTATGGAGCTTCTGGTGTTGCGGTGCAGAATCCTGGTGGTGGTCTCACGACATTGACTCCCGGCGGGCCTGCAGCAACGGTTGGGAATCAGGGTGCAGTGCTTAGTTATGGCTCTCAGGGGGTCGTAGTCCAGTATCCTGGAGGCCAGGTCTCAACTCTTGCTGCACCTACGAACAACCCAGCTGTAGCTCCAAACGGCGGCACGACGGTAGCTGGTTTAAACAATGCGGTTCTCAATTACGTTCCTTCAGGAGTGGTCGTCAAGGGTTCAGATGGTGCCAGTACGACGCTCAGTGCAGGTGGCCCTGCAATGACACTCAGCAGTAACACGATACTCAGCTACGGTCCCTCCGGAGTAGTAGTCCAATACCCAGGTGGAGGAATCTCAACTCTCCCTCCCCCAACGCCTGCTACAGTCGCGCCCAACGGCCTCGTCACCACCATCGCAGCCCTATCCAACGCAGTAATCAGCTACGCCCCTTCAGGCGCTGTAATCCAAGGCTCCAGCGGAACCCCCACAACACTCAGTCTCGGCGGCCCAGTAATGACAATCGGGAACGCGGTACTAAGTTACGGACCTTCGGGGGTAGTAGTGCAGTATCCGGGGGGAAGCATTTCCACTATTGCCCCGCCAGCGTCGAGTACGGGTGTGGGTGTTGCGCCGTTGATTAATCAAATTATTAATGGGGTTTCCACGACTGCTGCTTCGAGCTCGGGGTCGGGAACTGGGAATTCGGTGGGTAAGGCGACGGGGAGTTCTTCGATTGCGGGAGGTGGTGGTGGCAGTGGGAAGGCTAGTTCGTTGCCATCGAGTGTTGTTAAGGGGGAGGCGGGGTCAAGGTTGGCGGGGACATGGCTTTGTGTTCTTGGTGCTTTAATTTCTCTGGCCGTAGCCTGGTAGCTTGATATAAATTATAATTTTAGGGCTTGTGCAGGAGGTTAGAGTCTAATTCGCGTCTTGATTGAGAGTAATGAGTGTACTTATGTGTGAGAGAACTATTGATATCTGTATTCTAGGATATAGGATATGAATAGTCTTGCGTCAGCAATCGCAAAACGTAAATAACTCAGATCCAGGAGTTGAATTCCACTTACACTTGGAAACTCCGTGTCTTTCAAAACCTACCACTACCCGGCACTATACAAACACCTCTGTGATGTGGAAATACTAAGGGTGTCTTGTATGGAGAAGATAATCAATGTCAGGGATGCCCAAGTCCGAGCTACAACTCTTCCTCGTCGGTTTTCAGCCAACTCGACGTCTATCTCAGGGCTTTAAATAATGACGAATCATTCATTGTATTAAGAAATCTGGAGTCCTTTTCATGGCTATAAATTGCGGGTTGAAATCAGTAAACGCGACTCAGGGCTCTAGTTTCTATTGGGACGAGTTGAAGTTAAAGTGACGAGTCCAAGCCGGGTCAAAGTCCGACTTGAGCATCCCTGAAAAGTACACTGTTGGAGATGGTGTCAATTTTGGGAGAATATGCAGAGAGTAAAGACGGCAATATGTCGACTGGTATGAGCGCGTTCGAAATGGCTTCGATTTAGATTCTTTAAATCCCCGCTAAGCTCAGCACTTTTGATATTCCTCTCTATTAGAGCAACCACTTATTTCCCCAAAATAGCGCTGGATCTTCATAGACAATCTATTTCTTCCCCTTCTTCTTATTCTTCGCCTTCCCACCACCAACAGCCTTCTCAACCTTCACTGTCCCCGCCCCACCAGCTAACTCCAGACTCTCCTCCTCCTTCACTACACCACCCTGCGTCAAATCCGCAGCCTTCTTCTTTCCCTTCTTGCCTTTCGGTCGATAACTACTCCTATCCCGTAACGGCAGCCATCGTTCCGGATCCATCTTCTTGCCTTCCTGGAAATCCTTGGGCATTCTGCTCTTTGTGAGTTTACGCTTTTTCTCAGGTTTCTGGGTCTCGGATTCGGGCTGGCGTTTCTTGTTTCCGGTTTGAGAGGGAGGTGTGGGTAGGGATGGGATGCCTGCTTCTTCTAGAGCTGCAGCGTCGATATCAGAGATGAGGCGGGGAATTGGGGTTAGTTTCTCGAGGTCGGATGAGACTTTTGGAAGGTTGGTGGTGGCGTAGGATGCAACGTAGCCGGCGATCGCGGTGCGGTCGTTGGGGTCTTGTGTTCGGAGTGTAGAGAATATCTCGCCGGCTGCTGAGAGATCTTCTGGTTTTGAGGATTCTAACAATGACTTTCCAGCGGCTCGGAAAAGCGCTGTTGATGGTTTCGACTTTCGCCTCCAGTATGAAGCTGCTTTCCCTAATTCTGTTTTTATGGGTGCTTTTCGACCTTGTAGTCTGTACAAGGACACGAGCAGTGCCACGAGTCCTGGAGCAAAACGCACATCCTGATCCGCTGTTGTCGTAGATTCTTCAAGACGCTTGAAAAATGTTTCCAGAAGATTTATTGCTGGTCCAGGGTTGTTTGTCAAAATGTAGAGTTGGATGATGACTAGGATGAGTCCGACGTCGTTGGGTCTCTTCTGCAACAGTGGCAGAATAAGCTTGAGACTCTCTTTCCCGGTCTTACATTGTGCATGAGCTGCAGCGTTCAGGACCGAGAGGGTATTGACGAATGACGAGGTAGTTGGAGCGGGCGATTTTGTGATGATGGACGCAGTCGAAAAGGCGACTCCGGGGTACTTCAATGCTTGAAGGTCGATAGCATACTGGTTCCGTCGCAGTATACTAGATTGGTGCTCAAAATGTTTTTCGCCGTGTGCCAATGAAGGAACCGAGGCGAAGATGCGTTGGGTCATGAATGGGTTGTCGCTCGTTGAAGCGGCCAACTGATTATTTTGTGCAATGACTTTCGTTGGTGGTTCGGGGACACTGTGACAGTCAGTACAGAGCAATTTCACCAGATGTAACCACCTACTCAGCAATGTTTATCATCTTCTGCAAAGCTTCTGCTTCTTCGAGCTTTCCAAGTTTGGTGAAAACATATGCTTGCTGAACCATAATTGGCAGAACCTCTGCCCTCTTCTCATCATCGCTCAATTCGTCCAAAGCCTCGCACAAGTCCCGTGCCCGCTTTAACAGCACGCTCCCAGAGCCTAGGTCTCCTCTTGCAATACACCCGCACGCAGCATTATAGGAAGTTTCAAAGGCCTCCAGATCTTCTCTTCCGGGTTTCTTTCTGCTCGGATCGACCGCGTCTCCATTTCCTTGCCATTCCAACTGCGCATCCACTGCCGAGCTATTGATCCTCAGATCATTCTCTTCTCCCTCAATCGCCGCAGCCTCAGCACTGAGTTCCTGGTAGATCCTTGCAGCATCTTCAAACTTCTCAGCACGATAAGCTACTTGCGCCGCGACATGTTTCAGTCCTCGCTTGCCTCCGGTGTGTGCCAACTTATAGGCATCTTCGAGTTCCCCCGTCTTGTATAACGCATATGCCTTCTCGAATGTGCAACGTTCTGCAAGCTTGTCCCCGCCATCGTCGAGGGCGCGCAGGGCGTCGCTGAAGCGGTCGAGTTTGAGGAGAGCCACTACTCGCGTGTGCAGAGCATCGGGGTTATTCTTGGAGGTTTTGAGGACTGCATTGGCGGCCTTCAGGACTTCGTCGTGGTCCTCAATCGTAGAGCCCTTGAGGAGGGAGGTGAGGGTGGCCGTGGGGTTTGAAGCCATGGCGGGAGGTTTTGGCTGTAATTTTCTTTATGGAAGGTCACCTCGAGTGGCGCATAGTCAAGGGTGATGTCAAGATGTCAAGAGAATCTTTATCGTAATCCTCCTGGTCTCTGCTGGCTCATAGAGGAAGGTAGAGGTAGGTTGGGAGGGGTCATGTGCTTTTGCGTTGGTGCTTTGGTGCTTTGGAGGGGCTCCTGCTGTGCGGGTAGTTTCTTGCTGTAGTGCTAATGCCCCGCCCCGCCAATTTCTCTACTCGCTACTCAGCCAATCAGCGCGATGACGGCCATTGCTGCCAGCGCCGGGCTATTTACAAGGCAAGGGAAGGGGAAGGGCTACCGCACCTATTTTTGGCCGCTCTCCCGCTGTTTTAGGAAGATTTTATGTCAAAGCTCCGGGCGCGATCTCTCTCAGATCTTCCGTGCTTTGCATATGATATGTCTGTTTCGTTCCTGACATGCGGTGCATTGTGTCTTGTGTCTTGTGTCTTGCATCTTGCGAATTGTGTCTTCTTCGGAGAATACCTAATAATAGGGACAGGGACCTGCACGGATCATTGATGATTATTTGACATTTACTAGAGTATCTGCTATCTGCTATCTGCTATCTGTCAAGGGCAGCTTGGGCCACAAGTACGGAGCCGTCAAGCATTTGTTGGTTCTTATCCTCCCCTCCCGTAAGCTGTGCCGTTGTCCGCTGTCCGCTGTCCGTTGTCCCTTTCACCCATCCATCCCCATCCCCATCCCCATCCCTGCCAGCGTCTGCCCAGCCTCTCCCGCACCTTCAGAAGCCAGAGAAGCCTCGAAAGAACGCTCATACATACCCGCAAGCGCGCGAAGAAACAAACAGGAGGGGTCTGGTCTTAACCGCCGTTGAAATCCTTGGAGATCCCCCTGGGCAGCGTTTCCACACGGGCCGGGCGATTAATCCATGGCTTGATATGAGGCTTTTGGGCAAGTCGCTAATGCAGCCCACGGCCGGCACTCCAGGCCACAGCACAGCGTCTAGCTCGACCGCCAGCCTTGTCTGTACATAACATCTTCTCCCCCTCTTCACTCTTCGCTCCTCTCTTTCTTGGATGTCAGACACTGAGCTGTCCGTCCTCCCGTATCCAACATTTGCTGAGGATTCGTAGTTTCAGTTCACGCCCCATAGGCTAAAGTGAACCAACCCAACATTTGTGTTTCAATTCAGCCAGAGTAAGCTTGAAACTCGCTGTGCCCTCTCACCCCACCACCCTATCCAACATTAACGTGCCGCTTTTTCTAGACCCTGTCCACAAGAAATGATCTCGAAAGGTCGATCTTCTATAAATCTGCCAAATTCACCGTTCGCCAGCAAAGAAATCCCGACCCGTCCAGTACTTCAACCCGCACCCTCCAACTCTACACCACTACAGCCCGCAATCATGTACCATCCATCGCAACAAATGTCTGGCCCGCAGTCGCCCCCGATCCAGCCTGGGCCACCCGGTGGCATGCAACAACACCACTACCCACCACCACCCGGCTCCGAGCCGCAAGAGGCTCAGCCCTCGAGCCAATATCCGCAATACTCCTACGATATTCAATTGAAATACCCGCCGCCTCACCCACAACAAGAAAACCAACCTCCACACCCAAACCAGCAATATAATCCCGCCCAAGGACTCCCCCTCCCGTCTATGTCAACTAATGGCCTTCCGCCTGGAGCCCTCCCACCTCCAAATGGCTACGCGCCGATGCCCCCACGAGAGCAGATGGACACCACTGGCCAAATCGCTCCTCCGGGAATGAAGCCTCGAGTTACCGCAACATTATGGGAAGACGAAGGAACGCTTTGCTTCCAAGTCGACGTAAAAGGAACCTGCGTTGCACGCCGAGAAGGTAAGATTACCCCTCCTCTTTTCTTATCAGCCTTCCATTCCCTCAACCCACCTCCTCAATTCACCTTCCATCTCACCCCCCTTCCAACCTCAATCTAACCCCCTTTTCACAGATAACCACATGATAAACGGCACCAAACTCCTCAACGTAGCCGGCATGACGCGCGGCCGGCGCGACGGCATCCTGAAAGCCGAAAAACAAAAGCACGTAGTGAAAATCGGACCCATGCACCTAAAAGGCGTGTGGATCCCCTTTGAAAAAGCCCTCGAGTTCGCCAACAAGGAGAAAATCACAGAGATGCTCTACCCGCTCTTCGTGCACAATATCGGTGCGCTCTTATACCATCCCGTGAACCACGGTCATGCCGGAAGGTTTCCGCACACGGCGTTGGGGGGCATGGTTGGGGGTCCTCCTCCGCCGGCGGGGGCAATGAATATGATGAGGCCGCCGACGCAGGAGGGTCATCCGGGCCAGGGACAACAGGTTCAGGGTGGGGAAATGCATCAGCAGAATGGGGGACAGCAGCATCAGGTGCAGCAGGGTATGAATGGGGAACGGCCTATGAGCGGTGGTGCGGAGCCGCCGCGTGGACAGTATGGTTTCGATCACTTCCCTAAGCGTTGAAAGTCTTCCTCCCCCACTTACACCCTTCCCATTTTTGCACGACTTCGAACGAGCGGCGGAGGGTAACGAGTTTGTTTTGAGAGTTGATTTCGGCGGAGGAAGATAACGAGTTGTTTTGATGACAGTTGGTTCTGTGTTTCAGCGGAGGAAAAAAAAGCGAAAAGTGAAAGCTCGTCGTCATTTAAGATACCTATCTTATGTTGGTTGTTCTAGGAGTTTGCCTTTTCCCGATATTTTCGGAATGGAAATTCAAGTGGAGGATCTCCTTCCTTGCCTCATATCCTATGTCACTCACGACTGTTTTTTCCTTGGGTCGTACAGTACCGGAATAGTAATCCCGTGGGAGGGAAATTTGACGTCTTTTGCAATGTAATGCGAGCAAGCGAGCAAGCAAGCAAGCTTTGGGAGGAATGGGATGGAATGGAAGGGAGGCGCATTTGCCTTGGTTGATAACGAAATTATGAATATGAAATATTGAAAATCGTCGTGGAAGCGTGAGAGCTTGAGATTGTGCTTGTGCTTGTGTTTGGTATGCAAAAAGCAAGTGTTGCAGTAAGTAGGAGGTATTGTACAGTAGATACGCTTTTTTCTGCTTCCCTCTTCTCTTCCTTCCTTTGGTGATGATACACAGCATCCCATTAAACCCTTGCTGGCCAAAAAAATAAATAAAAACTCCATAAGAGGTGCCGCAAACGAAGTATTTGCAAAACAGACGTCAACCCCGAAGCAAGACCAGCCAATTGAACGCTCCCCCACTCCAAAACGCCCTTTTTCCAGCCAAAAAAAACCCCACTCGCAACACTGTTTAAATACCGCGAACGCGCTTGCGGGAACTGCCAGGCGTAGGATGCATCTTCTCGTTCTTTTCCCTCTTGAGTTTTTCGTCCAAAACACGAGCTAGTTGCAATAAGTACATGTACGTGTAACCCCGCAAAAAGGGGTAAAAAGCTGCAAGTGTAACTCACTAAGAACATCGTATCCGAACTGCGGAAACTCCAAACACATCGACCTAAACTCATCCTCCGCCTCGGAGCGCAGCTTATGCGACCTCGTAGCCCAGAAATTGGCCACGGGAGCCCGTATGATCATGTCGTCTTTCTGCGTATGCGCATACACGTATCTGGCGTATGCGATTTCTCCCTTGGCCGTAGAATTCACGCAGTGGATTTTGCTAGACGCTAGCTGTTTGAGGACCGGCAGACTGAGCGTATCGCCGAGGGTGTAGACTCGTGCGTGCTTGAGGAGTTGGTCGCCGGTCTCGTCGACGAGCGGCGTGCTGGGGTCGCGCTCTAGATCGCGGGTTCCGGTGATTTTGCGGGGGAAGTAGTCGCCTGTGTAGAGGAATTCGAGGAAGCAGCCGACGGCGTCGAGGTCTTCGTCTACGAGGTCGATTCTGCGTTCCTGTTTTTTTGCGTCATTAGTATTTTCTGTGCTAATCTCTGAATTGGGAGGGGCATTGAGGGGTTGCTTACCGAAATCACATCGCTGAACTTGTCACACGCATCTTTGAACCATGGGCTGGTGGTAAGAAGCGCTTGATGCGCCGTCAACAGCGCCTGCTCGTCTCCTTGTCCGACTAGGAGCCCGATTACGGGACTCTTGAGGTAGTCGATGTAGGTGACTCGCGGCGGGGCGTCTTCCATAGCTTCGTCTTGGAAGGGCAGCTCCGTGTCATCGGCGCCTTCAGCGGGAGTGTCCTCTTCTGTTACTCGACTTGCAGAACCTCCAATCTCAACCACAGGTGTGTCGGCCGTCATGGAGATATCTCCCCCCTCATCAGCTGCAGTTTCGCCGAAAACGTCTCCTGAGTCCGCCATTGCGCTGTTGGATGGATCTGATGCGTGGACGGGTATAGTATATAAGCGGTCTTGAGCTTGGTGGAAGTACAAAGTTGCGGTTTAGAAGAGAATTGATAATGCAATTGGGTGAACGAGTGATTGAAGTGTATGATTGAAGACCGTTTCAGCTCCCAATGCGAAAGTCTCAGGAGATATCAAAGGAAAGAGGGTGGTGGGGAGCTCTGAATTGAGGAGGCTGGGGAAGCTCGAAGCTCTCGGGCGCTTTGGCCTTGCGACCGAATTCAGGTACCAAATGCAGAATAAAGTGCCGCTTTAACCCCACGTGAATGGCTTGATCAATTATCCGCGCCATTTATTGCACCTTTACGCCTCCCAGGGCTGAGCAAATAAGATTGGAGCAAACTCATGCTCTGTACGTAGTACCAACGGCTGTTTCCAAAGGTTAAGTTTAACGTCACTTCAATCTCTCCTTTGTATTTTGGTATTCCAATTTCTTGTTATTATGCCTTCTGCTTGTTATACATAGCAAACTTCCTCTCTGGAAGGACCTGATCTTGTATGCTCCCTATTTCCCAAGCAAAACGCCTGCCCCTTATGGACTATGCCGTGGTATCGAAACGAAACTCAAAGAGCTCAAAATTATACGCTCGAACGAACGCCAGAATTCCCATGCAAAATCCCGTGTGTATCCCTACGAAGACCGTCTTCGAATCTTATCCCCCGTTGTCGGGACAGGCTTTTCCAACCTCAAACACCAAAGCAATAAATCCTCCAAAGGCAAGAACCCTAAAAACACCCGGTTACATAGGAAAGCGGCGATGGCTACGAAGAAGGCGACGCAGGCATCGAGGTAGTAGTGATTTGCGGTCGCGACAATTGTAATGAGGATCCAAGAAGGGTACGCAATGGCCAAAAAGACATAAAAGAGAGCCCATGGCTTGGATTTCCGGGCTTCTCCATCCTCAAGTACTCGTCGGAAAACTCCAGAGTGGTGGATGAATGTGCAGCCGATGCAGAAAGCGTATCCGAAATGCATCGAGGGCATAGCTGCCAGAGAGTTCACGTATTTCCCGCTCATCCACACGCTTTGAGCGTTGTTATGTCCCACACTGTCGAGAAAGCCATATTCCTGGGGAAGCAGTCGTGGTGGCATGCACGGGTAGAGGATGAATATTATGAAAGCGAAGAGGTTCGTGAGCGTCATGGTTCGTCGCACAATCGCAAAAGTATTGAAAGACGGAGCTGCGTAATAGTACCATGCGATGAAGCTGTCGATATGTCAGTAACTCTGAAAAAAGGGTTGCTGGTAGACCAAGAAGAGCGGCACTGATCATTGGGATCTTTGAATGTTCCACTCGGTGCGGCACATCCAGAATCAGTGCCCCTTTTCTTGTCCACCCAGAGAAGGAAGACATACCCAACAGTTCCAGGAATATGGATCAAGGCGTACGAACGGTTTAGTACCGTCAAGAACGTCTGGTGTCCATGCATAAACCATTGCTGGACATCGCGCTCGTGTACCGGCCAAAGGAAGCTCAGCCAAGAGAACTGCTCGAACTCCAAAATCGCCAATCCATGGTCCTGAGCAACATCCCAGATGCCCGTTTTCGAAAACATCGCATTGGAGAGAACGCTTGTGCATCGGTAGAATGCATAGGTTATGATCCAGTAGAACATCTCGATCAGGAACGGGAATTTCTGCAAGATTCTGCTGTGGTAGTGATCGGCGAATCGAGAGGTGTTTGGCGTGTACAGCGTGGTTCCACAACATCTCCTCCTCTTCGGCGGGTTCTTCATCGTGCTCATAGAATCTATACTCGCATCATCGGAGTCGTTGGTGATCATGTAGTCCCTAGCCAGTAAGTCATCCGAGGACCGCGCGGAATCCAGGTCGGAGTTGTCCAGGATATTGTATTGTCTCCGTCGATCAAAGATGCTGAAGTTATGTCTTCTTGTAATGATCATGGATCCAACCAAGATACTCGCAACCATCTTTTACTTCTGCGTTAGTGGAAATCCCGGAACTGGGAAGTGTTTATCTCACAATGGGTTCGGCCCATCCGGGTAACTTCCAAGCTGGAGCACTGTTCCATTGTGGTTCCGAAAAAGGGACAGTCATGTTAGAAGCCATTTTCCGTCCCTGAAATAAATCTTCGTTCCTCTCTTTAAATATGTTTTCAACCGCTGATAATTCGGCCGTATGTTCGAAACAATCGACACGAGAAAGTCCCCGGGATGGGAGGAAATATTACAATCGAATACGATATGAAGGAGTTTACTCGTCGGAACAAGTTATCGTCGAGAAAGAAAGATCAAAAGAGTGTCGTTGCGGTCGTCTTTTCCTTCCAATACATCCAATCCAGCCTCAATTTCCTTCCTAGACAGCCGGATCGACTCTTCCGGTTACGTAGTTCTTGGCTCGGCGAGACACTCAACCCCAAGAAAAATGGTCGAAGGAGATACAGTAGAGAGAAAGAGGCAAAAGATAGAAGCAAGACAAGCATAAAAAAATATGGAGAAGGGAGACAGTGTCTTTAAAGCAAGAAATCCAGTGGTGCGTAAGGCACGCGACTGACTTGTCCGTCTCCCTGCAGGGCGGAGTGCACTTCACCTCGCAGCCCGCGATTAATAAAATCGGGTCGTCCTGGGCATGCCAAGACGAAAGGAAACGGGGCACCGGCAAGGCGCTGAGATCATCGCCGCGAGATTCTTTTCTTAGCAGTCTTGCCAAGAAGTGTTTTGCCCGTTGCGGGTGGGATGGGAATTCTTTCTCGATGTTTTTGTGGAGCGGGATGGGATCTGTATTTGTGTAAGACGGACAGGGAGATTTGTGATTGGACGCGCGAGGGAGCATTACGACGACTTGGACGCATGCGGTCTTGCGGTATGGCTTGAGTTATGCGATGGGAGAAACAAGTCCCTTCTTTTTGCTGTTGAAGAAAGGGATTAGAATTTGACATCATATAAAATGAACTCTGAATACCAAAACAAAAGCTTCTTTTGAGCTTGTTTCTGCTCAATTCTTGCTTGAAGTATCTTTTTTTTCCTTCTCGTACCTCGCATTCATATCCTCATTCTGGATAATGGATGTACAGGGATATCACAGTATTGCAAGGAATCAGATAATGTCTGAATGCGGCAGCGGCCATTTGATGACGACAACCACTCATCCTGTAACGACAGCCTCTCCCTGCCTAATTTCCATATCTTGCAGCACCTACTTCGTATCAAATCAAAACCCCTATCCCATGTCAAATTTTTCCAAGACCAGCAGTACGGTACGCGAAGTCGAATGCAAACGCCTCTCCCGCTTGCCGAATCAAGTCTCCACTTCGCTTCCAAGCATCCGTGCTAACCTTACAGCCCTTTCTCGTACTCTAATCCAAATGCGAGATCTTCTGCTATTCTTTCTCACAATATCTTCACTTTTATCTCCATCCTCACATTATCAACAAAATGGAGAGACTTTCGCCCGATAGTCATCAGAGAAATTCTTCAGCTGCGAGCGGCATACAAGGCAGTGCTCTCGCTCACGCGACAGCACACGCCAGCGGCGGTCCACATGATTCGTAGTGGCGCTCCCCTAGATATGCGCCAAGAAGCGCCTTCATTCGACAGTCTTGTCGATCCCTTTTCATACCATCGGGCACTTGTCCGGCTCTTCTTTCCCTACCATCGTTGAATCCTTTACTCATACTTCGGTAGAATATCCATACCTATAAAGCCAAGGCAGGAATTTCGATCCTGATTTTCCAAAAGGAGAAAGCTTTGCGTCAGGTGTTTTGAGGATATAAAATGCGGCGCCTGAGGCGAACGGACTCCGCATAGTTTTCAACATCTGATAAACGATCCCGAGATCCGAATTCTCGCACCGCAGAAAATTCCGAAACAGGTACAAGTATCAACCCTACATCTGCACGAAGGTGTGACATCACTTTATCCTCACCATCAGACAAAGAACTATAAAACCCCGAGTCAAACTACACTTTCCATTGCCTTGGAATTTGGAAAGAAGTCACGATCGCAATTACTCTATCGAGTATAAAGCTACGGTAGGAATTGTGCTAAAGTAAGACACCAAGGCAATAGGTAAGTGTCTTGGCACACCTTAAGAGGCGTGCACAGCGCGCTGCGTATTCCCCGATTCGCAGCCGCACTTCTACGATACCGAAAACTCCGACTCCGTGTCCGTTCCTCATTGGAGCCGTGGGGAGCGAGGCCGCAAACCTCAAACTTGGAAATGCTGGCAACACCCAGCGGCAGGATTCGGGATTGCGCCAAGATGTGTATTACGCCAAGAAGAGAGCCGTATAGATACGGACGGCGGTACGAAGAAGACTCCTTGTTGTAGTAATTGCGGTGAGTTATACGCCGTATGGCTCCAATAATCATGTTGCTTCGTTTGTGATTTGCGAGAAAAGGGAAACCTGGAAGGGAGTGAGTGGCCGTAGATAAGGGAAGGGCAGGAAAGGAAAGGGGAGGGAAGGGTGATTATGGTATTATATTTGTGCAATAATCTCCGGAAGATCCGCCTAACCGCGTGGCTTCCTGTGTTACAATGCCTATTTCCTATGCTGTGTTGATACAGTAATGACCATCCAATGCCAAGGGCAATGCTTTCGTTCCCTAACCCCATCAAATAACGCCATGCCTCATCTCATCTTACATATGCTTTCATCAACGCGCTCTCACATTGTGCTGCGCTACAGCGTGAAACGATTCCTGCGGCCCCTCTTAGTTTTCACCTCCTCTTCGACAACTATTTCGCTGACTTCCCTCGTCACCGCTCTGCTGCTCGTTACACTCCTATTCCGCTTCCTAGCAGACTTCTCCTCCTCGGGTTTGATGAATCGATGCACAGTTCTATGATCAAGAACACGCTCCTCGGTATCGTTTTTACCCTCCTTATCCGTCTTCGGCCACATATACCCGTACAGCTTGCTGTGGCGCTCGCAGCGTGGGCAGGAAGAGCGAGTGAAATAAGCGTCTTCTTGCACAAAAGGCTCTTCACAGATCTTGCAGTTGATCCAAGCGGATGTGGGATGTGCGAGGAGGGCGGGTGTGAGTACATAGTCGCCTGGAATCCGTACGGGTGGTGCGTGGTCTTTATCCACGACGGGCGTTGAGGCGCGCTTCTTTCTCTTTTTCGCTGCTGGACTTTCCGTCTCTTGACTCGACTCGACTATCTTTCTCTTCTTGCTTCCTCTAGTAGAACGTGGGGTGATTGACGTATCCTCAAAATTGACGTCTTCGAAAGCTTGGCTCTCTAGGTCTGAGAGCACAGAGCCCTCGTCTTCTACTGCCGGGTGCTGGGACGAAGTTGTGTTGCCGACAAGAATTGTCTCCCCGGACTTCGCTTGTTCCAAAGGACCTGGTTGCTTGCGGCCCCTTGGTTTTCTCGCATTTGGAATAGCGGATTTGATGATAGGTTGCACAATGATAGTATCGTCATCGACTGAAGTAGCATCCGTTCCGGTCTGTCCATCCGTACCAGAGGTCTCCACACTAGCTTCTCTCGAGGATCGCGAGGAGTTCGTACTCGCAGCGGAGAAGTCTAAATTCGAGCCCTCCACCTTGACAATACTCCGGGTTCTGAGTTTCTTGGCTGGAGGCGTGGGTAAATGGGATGGCTCCGCGTCCAGAGATGAGCTGTCAAATGGTGACTCCTGTTCTTCTTCTCGCTTAAGGTTTAAGGGCGGTACGTTATGTTCTCTCGATAGTGACTTCGCAGCTTGTGACTCTTTGCTCGAGATATGAACCTCAACCCTTTGCTTGAGAGGAGATGAGACTGGCTCTCTCTTGCGCTTCAGCGGAGATACGCTCGACTCGCGAGATTCGGATTGGCTGAGAGGCGATCGTGGTGAATCCTGGTTCTTGACTCTGGACAGCGATCTCGGAGTTCTCTTCGGAACAAGTGGGCGAATGTTGATTTCTGGCGTCATGGATTGATTCCGAGAGTAGTCATCGACCGAATCTGGCCGTCTTCTTCGTCGGAATGAATAGCCTTGTCCATCACCTGATGAGTCTTCGATGGATAATTTGGGGATGGCTTTGTTCTCGCCATCGTCTGGCGCTGACCATCCGTTTTGGCATCTATCTTCGCAGGTCTTGCAGAGACATTCGCAGTTGTCTTCTCCAAAATAATTCTCCCCTGGTAGAACATTAGAATATCGCTTGTGATTCGCAGTCCCACAACTTACCGTAGCTGACAGTAACCTCCTCCCCTTCTTCGATATCTCTCACTGCAATGATATCCATCCCCTCCTTCCCACTAGTCATCAACTTCGCATTTGCTCCGCAATCGTGATTTGCGAACCTCGCCGGTCCAAGAAAGAGGGACGTTTTCGTGTTGCGGCTAGAAACTACAATGCTGAAATCGCGCCTGCTTGACTTGATACTCTCCTCCTCTTCATCAGTCATAAGAACCTGAATCCCACACAAATATTTCACAACCTCTCCCTTCTTGATTAGCCTCCTCGCCATAACCGCCGCCTCATGTGTGACAACCGTATATCGATTCGTGCTCGCGACCTCAAAAGGGCAGTCCGGGAGGTAAATAGCGACATATTTCTTCAAATGCTTCCTGAAATCATCCTTCTCTTTCTCTGTCTTCAGCGCCTCCACGAACTTCTTCAGGCCAGGCAGAGCAAGTAATTGCGTCTCCGCTTTCGCGGGATCTTTCTCGACGATCACGGACTTCTGGAGAATGGATGTCACATCCTCTTCTCGGATTCCGCGCGAGGAGTGGTATGCGCTCTTGTTCTTTCGAATGCTCGTCCAGAAATACACCTTGAGAGCACACATGAGCGGCTTCCTAGAAAAGAGCAGGCGCAAAAGTGACTTACATGGTCCACAAGCGCATCAGTCAGAATATCATCGTAAGCCATCAACTGCGCCAGAGTCAAGCGCTCTTTCTTCTGCGCAACGAGTTTCGGCATTGCGACGACCCAAGTTTCTTCCCACTATGTCCAAGTTTGCAAATGTATTCTTGCAAATAGCAAGGAGGTGAATAGCGACGTGCTGAGCAATTGGCGCTGGGAGGAGTGGCTGGTCTTTCGAACAAAGGAGTGAATTCTCACGCAGACCGGACCGTTCAGCCAAGATGCCTTTTCCAAAACAAATCCCACTTCCACTTCCACTTCCACTTATGCGCAAAGACAAGCAAATCTGGCCCTTGGGGTTCGTCCTCTATCCTCCGCCTTCCAGAAAAGGGGCGGCGCAGCCCTCCCTCTCTTCTCAGCTCAGCAGTGAGCCGTTCTTAGAACTTGGTGCCAGGGGTCCGCTTCTGGATATCAAAGAACCATGCATTAAGTACGGGTAAGGTGAGAGATTTTGTGCAATTGTATGAGTGAAGAAAAGAAAATGAAGATATGACAACGTGCTAGAGCCAGTGAAGGACTAGCTGTAATCTGCCAGGTCAATTATCTATAGGAGTAAGGGAATGCGCCATTCCAGGACGGAGATGTTGGCTCGTTGTATAATGGAGATGGCTGGTGAACACGTGCCGAGGAGGCTAGCTGAATTTAGAATCCTTGCAGTATTGAATCGCGAATATTAGCATCGAGCTTCAAGAATCTCGGGATTGCCGCAGACGACCTGATATGCTTTCGCGATGATACAATTAAAGGTACATTCAATCTGCAGATGCTGTGCATGAATGGGAATACTAACTTTGATCCAGACGATGCTTAATTGCATCGACAACTCGGGCGCCGCCATCGTCGAGTGCGTTGCGAATTTGAAAATGAAACGACACGCCAAAATCGGTACGACATCTTCCCTCGCGCCTGCCCTCCACATGTTACTGATAGCCCTCTGTATCTAGGTGATCGAATAATAGTCGTCGTCCAGAAACAACGAAACTTCGGCCCCGAATCAGGCCCCGGCGCAAGCGTTTCCACCTCGGCAGCCAACAAAGTTCGCAGAGGAGACATTAGACATGCGGTTGTGGTACGGACGAAGAAGAAGCTGCAGAGACCTGATGGGAGTGTGGTTAAATTCGATGACAATGCGTGTGTCTTGATCAATAAGGCGGGGGAGCCCATTGGGACGAGGTTGAATGGTGAGTCTTGGGTTGGAAGGGAATATGTTGGGCATTGGCTAACGGAATCACAGGCGTCGTTGGAACTGAGTTGAGAAAGATGAAGTGGTCAAAGATTTTATCACTGGCACCAATGCATCTATAGGAATATTGTAAATCACGCATTTGGGGTGTAGCATATCAAAGGCGTTTTGACGAGCTTGTCATTGAAATTATAGAAATTCTTCCCCACAACCGCTTTTCTATTCTGAATTCCTTAACTCCATATCCATATGCGCCTTATGCGTTCCGTGAAACTTCCAGACGCCATGAATCGTTAAAAATTCCCAATATCCACACCAGTTAACCAAACCCCGGGTATCATGAGAAGATGTGACCGCAACCGCAACAAACGTAGAAGAGTTTCTAAACATCATATTAGCATGCAATCATTTTTGGGAGCCAGAAATACCCACCATTCCAGTCTCCGCAGATCTCTGTTGAGACTGGAAGAACACCGCATCCTCGGTCTTGCACTTGGGACAAGCCTTATTCGAGCGGGGAAGCTAGACAGGTTAAACACACATCAGCAAGCAGTTATTGAGAAACGACATCCTCAACAGAAACCACAGCTTGCTCCGCTTTCTCCCCTTGGTACAATTCATCCCACTGCGGCACCTTCGCCCCCTTGTATTCTGCCCTCGCACATAACAACATGACCGCACAACAAACAGAGAGGTAGACCCACAGTTGGATCCGATCCAACGTCTTGCGTGACACCAGCCGTCTCACCCACGGCATTGTTGAGCACGTTGCGGAAGACGCAGGACGAGGTTGCTTCTTCGGAGTATTGGCATGTTCGGCAGGCGAATTGGAGGCGGTGGGTGTCGGGGTCTTCTTTGGGGTACAGCATGTTCGAGCTGAGAAATGTTAGCATGAGGTCATGAAGTTTGAGAGGGGGGAGAGCGTGCACCATTCACTGCAGAATCGAAATGTGATCTGTTCCATATTCTTCTTTTGCTCTTCGCCGGAGCTGGATGCTGGGGAAGCCATGTTTGATCGTTACTGAAGGTCAAGTCGTTTGTGGCGTTTTGGTTGCGATGATGGCTGGAAGTATTTGTGGTTGAGTGTGCGATTTCGTTCAAGTGATCCTAGATATTAAGAAGGGTTTGCGTTGCGCTTTCCTTTCAGTGTCGAAGAATTATTCAGATGTTTCCAGACCAGACAGTCAGAAATCAAAGGCGGCGGGATGGTGGTGAATCAAGCCGCGACCGCGCCTTCCCTTGCCGTTTTAAGGTTGCGCACGTCAATACCCTAGCCCACTAATAGATAATAGATGGGGGATGGTCATCTGGCCCTTGTTCCTGCAGGCGAAGACGTGTGACCCCCCATACAGTGCAAGCTCACACCCAAAATACAAAAGCCTCTGTACAACCTCACCACCTTTACAACTATCTCTGCAACCCGTTTCCAAGACACATTTCCCCAACGTCACCAGTTCCACAAACCCAAAATAATGGTATGTTTACCTACCTATTTTACCGTAGAGAGGGGTCTTTTGTTTACATTCAGCTTCCCCTCTTTTTCCAACGTAAATACACGAGCTGAGCTAACAATGGGGATAAGGCTGAGACAGGTTTGCCGGCCGGTTGGGAAGTCCGACACTCGCAATCCAAAAACCTCCCTTACTACTTCAACGAGTCGCAGAAACTCTCGAGATGGGAGCCCCCACAGGGCACTGCCACCGAGACGCTGAAGAAATACATGGCTGAGCACCACAGCGCTCCTGAGGCCCAACCCGGCGTCAATGGCAGTGGCAAGATCCGCGCAAGTCACTTGTTAGTCAAGCATAGGGATAGCAGACGGCCGAGCAGTTGGCGCGAGGTATGTTTATCAAAGCTGCTTATTGAACTTTAGCTGATCGGTAATGCAGGCGGAAATCACCCGCACAAAAGAAGAAGCTATGAGGATCATTACCGGTTACGAATCTCGCATCAAGAACGGCGAGAAGCTGAAGGATCTTGCGAGGTCGGAGTCCGATTGCAGCAGTGCTAGAAAGGAGGGCGACTTGGGATACTTTGGCAGAGGAGATATGCAGAAGGAGTTTGAGGAGGCTGCTTTCCAATTGAAACCTGGAGAAGTCAGTGGGGTTGTAGAGACCGCTTCCGGCCTACATCTGATTCAGAGACAGGTCTGAATTTGCCCACGCTCTAGGTTGATCTTGTCTAATACTTCCTGTAGGAGGTGGAATAATTTTCTTAATGTGATCTATGGGTTATGGGTTTATGATATCGGGAAAGAAGTGTGTTTATGGGCCATGTTACGTCTGGGCTTGCATGATCTCGTCATGTTTTGACTTCATGTTGCACGCGTCCAAAAAGCTTTGACTATAAAACAATTGATGGGATTTTCTACATAGCAACATCGCTTTCTATCTGTCCGAATCATAAGTCGACCAAGGAGTCAATTGCCTTGACTATCGGCGGAACCGAAGTCAAGGCCAAAGTTATGATGCCGAACAAACTCATACTCAAACTCGACAACGCAGCAGCTCTAGGATCTAAGACAAGCAAGAGCGCGGTTGCAATAGCCGAGGAGTTCCCTCCCAACGTTACCCCTCGCGTTACATAGTCATCTGGTACATGTGCACGTCAGCAAGTTTGATGCAGGTACGAGGGGAATCAACATTTAGACTGCGGATCGACATGTCACTTGACCAACACCCCACCACCACCAACTCTCAGAACTCAAAAACGTGCTCCAGACCAAGTGCAATCCTCATATCTGAGAGGTCATGTTCCACACACCCTCACCCCCTTCCATAAAGAAACACACAACTGACCTTCAGGAATCTTTAAGAATTCTAGGATCCGCTGCCCAACCAGCACCCCTAATATCCCGCTCATTATCGCCAGCGCCGCATTCGTGTTAACGTCCCCGCCTAGATTCTTCGTCGCGGGCGTTGCTAATGCTAGTGTTAGGCTTCGGCTCGCAAATGCAAGGCTTCGCTTTGAGGAGATGCCGATGGCGTAGCAGAGAGCTGGGTAGCCGAATAGACTGCCTATGGAGATCGTCACGTTAGGGATAACGATTGCGAAGAAGTGTCGTTTCAATTCCTGTCGGTAGGAAAACATGGGCAGTGCGAGAGCAACGATACTAGCGTCTAAGGCGCTGCTGAAAATGTCTCCTGCGCCTGGGAAGGGGAGGTTCTTCTCGCCGTGCCAGAGATCGAGGTAATTTGTTCCCGTTTTGTAACTATCTAGGATTTGAGTGAGGTTTTCGCCTCGGATGAGACCGAGGAGCCAGATTCCTAGGATGGCGAGGGCGGATGAGACGAGCACGGGGTGCAAGAATTGCTTCCATTTTGGCGGGAGGGCGAGCGCGGTGAAGTACGCGAGGACGTTGAGGGTTAGTTGGGCGGGCATGGCGTAGCCGGTTGTGTAGTAGATTGGGAGGCCGACGAAGAGGAAGAGGGTGGTGTAGGTGAGTCGGTCGAAGTTTCGGTTGATGAATGCTGCCCATCTTTGGGGGCGTGTGAGTGGGAGAGGGGCTTGTGGGGGTGGCAGGCTGTTGCGAGTTGCTTCCGCTGAGGTATCAGTCTCTGGTGGGCCTCCGGTCCCCCTTATAAGAGATGGATCTTGAGTTCTTTGGGGTGCAATTAAGTCGTTGTTTAAACTGTCCAGCAAGCCTGGTGTAGATGTGCCATTGACGAGACTTGGGGTAGTCATACCACTTGACAGATTTACCTCAGAATCTTGCCTGCTTCGGCCCACGTTGGTCAAAGGAATGGCATCGGATTCGTTTCCCATTTCTTCAGCTCGTTCCGTTATGGCACGTTTAGATGAGCCCATAACGAGTTGTAGACCCCTAACCAGCCAAGCTGTTACTGCTACCATGACGAAGAAGCCGATGACTGTGAAAGGTTAGAAGTGTAGTCCATTGGTGCAGTAGAAACTTACGAAATACTGCTATGATTTTGCCTACTTCCACGCCACTAATTGGAGGGCTCAAGGGAAGGAGAACGAAGCTATGATTGTCTCAGTGAAAGTGGGGTATATCACCAGGGTCAAAACTCACGATGGTGTGAAGAAAATGTTTATATATCGAAGAGCCCATCCGGCCTAATGGAATCAATACAGATAAGAAATACCTACAGATAAAGCTTACTGAAACATCAATAACATTCACAAGAGCCCTAGTCTTGCGATCCCCAACTATGCAGTCACAAATCATCAAACTAAAAAACAGAACAACCAAAAGAGCAACAGACGCGGGAAAAGAAACAGAACTAAGGCTGATAAGAGAATTAACCCCAAAACAAGCAAGAAGTATAATCAGAACCCCAATGGGGATATAAAGCCAAGCAGTCACGTTGCGGCGCCATGATAATCGCGCGACCTGAATCTGTCAGCCTCGTTGCATCATCACTCTCGAAACTGTTCAACATACCAATTTCAAAGCCTTAATTCCATCGAGCAAGAAGCCTTTAAACCCTTGGTTCATTTCAGCCATAATCCCAAATTAATTATAATGATAAGAAGAAAAGAAAGCGCTGACTCAAATATACGTTTGCACCCCACTCCGAGAGCCGGAGTTGAGGAAGGAAAGTCTGCCGAGGGAAGGCTGTGAGATTTTTGGCGCGTCAACTTTTGCACGCGATCAACAACAACAAGGCGCAACTTCAGCCTTCTACTTTTCCAAGCATGGCAGACGATTTATTTAATGAATTTACGAAGATACTACGCGATCGAGATATTCCTTATGATCGCGATGCAATTAAATCTGCGCTGAGTGATCCGGAGAGCCACACCGCTATCCAGGAATGGACCGAGGAATATTTGGCGCCGGAGACTCTGTTGACGAAGGACGAAGCTACTTTGTAAAGTTTCCATTCGCTATTTGCCGGGATATTGCTGATTTGTGATAGATATGCCACTCTTACGAAATCGGGAGAAGCGGATAGACTTGCAGCACAAGATCTATCTTCGATTCAAGGTCTCAATGACGCGGAAATACGAGATGCGATTGAAGAACTCAAGCGGTCGACGGCTGCAATCGAGAAGCAAAGTGAGGCTTTAAGGGCACAACAGAACGCTATGAGTGCGCTAGTTAAGAGCGATCAGCGTACGAGCCAGTCGCGGGCTCAGACGAATAATTCGCAGTTGAAGAAATGGAATGCGGAGAAGGGGCATGTTGGCAAGGCGGTATGTTTAATAGCCTTTTGTGCAAGAAACATACTGATGAGAAGTAGATTGAGGAACTGTCTTCGAGCCTTGCGTATCAATCTGCGGATCTGGAACAGCAGAGTAAGGCGTCTGAGGCTAGTGTTAAGCAGACTGTGGATGGTATTTTGAGATCAGATGATAAACTTCTTGCAAGTCTGCAGAAGCTGGCTAGTGATCTTGATCCTATACAATCTGATGACGATAGCATGATTTCGAGAATCAGAGAACTTTGTGCGAGGTGAGAAATTATCCTACCACCAGACATAGGATACTTGCTGATGATATCCAGACTTATAAAACATACTGTTGAAGGTATAAGGACCAGATTAGATCGAATATATCTGGATGCGTTACAGAACGCCTTGAGCAACGATGAGCCCGCCAGTCAAGAGACGATTGACTTGCAGGAAGAGCTAGAATCTCTTTACTCAGAGATTCTTCCAGTTGCTCAAATGTCCGCCGAGCAGCAGTTTCTCCAGCCAGCTCTACGCGCCATTACAGCAACAGATGGGCAAGGCCAGGAACGAGCTGTTAAGGCTGTCCAATATGTACGTTCCCCTCCTCAAGCTCCGAGCCATATACTTATCTATCCAGATCCATGAATGCCTCCTCTTCCTAGTAAACAGAACCGAAACCTTCCTCTCCCGCGCCCAAGAATCGCAATCCCACAAAACAGCCCTCAACTCTATCCTATCTACCCTAAAACAAGAACTCTCGACCATCGAAGAGACTCCCCCACCCACACTCAACACCTCCACCTCCTCAAAAGCCAACACCCAACGCCGCCGCACATCATCCACACACTCCCCAGTCCGCACCCGCACCACACGCCGCCGCTCCTCAGGCCCCGAAGCCGAAGATGTAGACCCAGAACAACAACTAGCTCGCAACCTAGGCATCACACTACCGCCCTCCTCCCTCCCTCCACTCTTACAATCCCAAGCGCTCGAAAAGACGCTCACGGAGCGTTTAACGAAGCTAGAGATTCATTCCAATAGTCTACAAACTACGACCGAGACGTCGATTTCTTCGCATTTACTAGATGCGCATCTTACGCTGCAGTTGTTGCAGGATTCTTTGCTGGCGGAGACTCTGGGGCGGAAAGTGAGGTTGCTGGATCCGGATATTGAGGCTAGTGTGGGGATGTTTGAGAGTGAGATTGAGGAGTTGAGGGGGATGTTGGAGGGTATTGATTTGACGGGGTTGGGGGCGAGGAATGTTAGGAGGGAGGCGATTGTTGAGCGGTGGGGACGGTGATTGATAAATCAAAAGCTTATGTTGATGAGTTATCTTGACATTTTGGTTGTGCTATCTACCGATGCTGTACTTCTATATCAGGGATTCTCAAGCTTGTATTATGAAAGCTCGTTTAAAAGCAGCTTTTCTATAACCCGCAGCGTTTTGAGCCTCGATGTTTGACTTGCCATCAAGTAGAAGACGTTTCCTAGCACCCGCGAGTGGATTTTGAACTCATGGGACCCTTCCGCCAAGCTTTTCTGGAGCCCAGTGGCTGCTGATGAATTATACCCTGCCGCCCCAATCAGTTATTGCTTCCTATTCATGAATTTAGTTCGACTCACCAGCATTAGCATCCTGCAAGCTAATAGCAAGAACAGATCCAAGCGCAACTACACTCTCCACAGCCTCACTCTTCGAAACCCGTTCCACGAAGTCTTTAGACCACATACTCCAAACATCCTTCGCAGCATAGCTGCCCTCTTTCAACACCTCGGCCTCTCCCGCCTCCCGCCAATCACTCTTAAACCCCTCCCAAACCCCACCACTCTCCATCCCCCTCATCATCGCTAAACTCTCATTAGCAACATGACATCCCACCGGATGCGCCGTATAACTGTGTCCATGCAGCAATGCATCCCTCTTCTCACTACCCAGAAACGCCTTATAAATACTCTCACTGGCTAGTGTGGTACAAAGTGGTACCAAGCCGCCGGTCAAAAGTTTGGCGTGCACGGAGATGTCAGGATGGGTTTGTAGGAACGAAGAGGCGGAGTAGCGGCCCAGTCGGTAGAGACCTGTAAATACTTCGTCGAAGATGACGGGGAGGCCTGTCCAGGTGTTGGGGTCTGAGCCTTTGGGGTAGTCGGGGAAGAGGGAGCGGGTTGCATAGATAAGGGTTTGTTGGAAGAGGGGGTCACTGGTTGTGTTAGCCTTTGAGTGAAACCTGGACAAGGAGGGGCAGCGGCTCACGCGAAGAGCATCCCTCCTGCTCCGAGGATGACAGGCTGTAGATATCTGGTCAGTATAAGGAGATCTGGGTATCTGAATGGTTGATCATACCTCCATGATCAGTGCTCCAAATTTCTTGCCCTCTTTTATGATCAGTCTCTCAAGTGTCGCCTTGACATACTCCTGGTACTTCTTCCCGGCCGGCGATGTGCCTCTTGTCTCGAGATCAGATACTTCACCTAGCGACTTGAATTTCGTCACTTCTCCAAACTCCGCTTCCATCCCTTTAGGCGGCTCAACAACCCACTCCCCTTTAACCATTTTCACCTGCGGGAAATCAAACCAGAACCCGCGGCCATCATACCAATGCACCTTCTCATTATAAGTCGATGGCTCAGAGCAATCCATGGCCCCAATCGTGTCCCCGTGATAGCTGCCTTTCAGTCCCAACACTCCGATACCGCCCTGCTTAAGGCCACTTTCGCCTTTCCAGCCATATCTCTCACACGCAGCTGTAAGCGCCATCTTGATTGCGACTTCCATCCCCGTGCTTCCGTTATCTGAGAAGAAACATTTTGATAGTCGAGGGTTGTTTAGGTTCTCGAGTAAGCTTGAAGCAAGTTTGAGGGCAGGTTCGTGGATCGTGCCGGCAAACATTACATGTCCATAACGTCCTGCTGCGTAGGCGGCTGCGAGCGAAAGGTCTGGGTTTCCATGCCCGAGTCCTTGGGTCCACCAGCTGGCGCTGCCGTCAAATGTCGGGTTCAGGACTCCTGATTCCTTTTTGGTTGTGGCGTTGGAGTGGGTCTGGAAGAAATCCCCAGATGCGGAGTCGAGTGTCAAAATCGTTTCAGAGGAGACATCTTTGTGTTGTGTAAATGGATACCAGACTTTGTCGTAGGCTACAGTGCTCATATTTTCGAGCTCGTCGATCCTTCGCTCGTGCTTGGTCTGGAGCATATAAACTATTTCTTCCATCTCTTGACCGCCGCTGACACTCTCGTAATAGTTCTGCATCAAATTCATGTCATCCTGCTCATCTGCGGCTCGTTCAGGAGGCTGTGGAATAGCCAATAGTTTCACACCCTTCTTCTCGAAGAAATCTCTCAAATATGTATAATTTTTGTACTCCTCATCTTGGAATACACAAGCAGCGTCCAAATCGTATCCTCTGATATGAAGAGACTCGAATGCGGAAATTGTCCCTGAGATTCCGCCTAGGCGGTGGTCAGCCATTAGACAGATTGGTAGCCGTAGCGGACGATATAAATCTGCTTGTGATGAGCCAGAAGGCGTGGGTGAGTGAACACCTCCGGCAGTCTCCAAGAGAAGTGTTCCACCCTCGCTTGCACATGATTCTAGATGAGCTTGAACACCTTGAAGGACCGTTTCGTCTGGAAGATTTTGTGCACGTGCGGCAATATGAGGGCTTACTGCCTCGTTAAATTGGTAGAGACATTTGGTTTTGGTAGTTGGTAAGAAACGGGAGATATGGCGGTCATCCGCTTCGTTGTCAGGACCGGTCGAGACTGGTTTCAGGTAATACGTCTTTTCAAGAGGTCGGTGGAGAGTATGAGCGCGGAGTAGAAGGGTCGATAAGATAGTTTTACCAACTGACGTGTTGGAAGCATATATTTGGTGGGCTTGGAGATTGCGGAAGAGTGTGGATGCCATTTTGAGGGGGAGATGACCTCAATGGCCGGAAGAGAATTCCTGTTCAATATTAGTCATTTATCAGAAAAGAGCTCATTACATCCTCTATCCGTGGTAAATCAAAAAGAAAATCAAGTCACCTGTTCTCGATACTCACTTCACCTGACTTTCCTTGGCTTTGAGCCCCTATTTCTTAAGTCGAAGCCCCTAACGTTTTACCGAACCATGTAGCCGAAGTGCCGTGCTATCTTCCAACTCTATCTCGGCTTCGTCTCTTGCTTCTTCAACGGTTTTGGTAACAAATGTCGATCAAGGTTGCTTCATCGCTGAGAATGTATTTTGTTGGAAGAGCGGATTGCAGGTGCAAGCTTCTAGAAACCAATTGTGTACCGTGGCTCCACTCCATTTCCGCTTCACTTTGGGGTTGAGGGAACAAATTGTATCTCTAGCGCCCAAAAGTAAACGCAGTGGTTCTCAACGGAGAATATCCACTCAGGCTTCTCAACAAATTACAATTCACCAAATGTAGAGAAGTCACATCCGGCCAGGGGTAGCTGCAGCACCGTCTTATTAGGCTGGGTGGCGCCTGCCCCACAAGCCGACAACTCATCTTCACCCCTCGTTGTTTCCTATTTCCAAGCACGGATGTGTTGATCAAGAAAGTGAGTCGATTGACTTGAATTCAGCATGCGAAGTCAACAGGTTCAATTGCTCAAGGCGGGCTCCAGAGCCCTGATTCAGCATGCTGGATCGAGAACTGTGTTACGGCGGTACGGAACCATCTCCGAGATCTCCCCCACGCAGCTCAGTGCAACCCCGCCCTCGGTTTTCCAAAATGCCCTCGACGCAAGTGCTCCAAGAACAAATTGGACGAGAGAGGAAATTAAGCAGATATATGATACTCCGTTGATGCAATTGGCCTTTGCAGCAGTGAGTCTCCCAAATCTGTCGTTGAATATGTGGATGGTTCTGACTTAGTACCTCTTCAGGGCACTGTCCACCGAAAATTCCACAACCCCTCCTCGATTCAAATGTGTACCCTTATGAACATCAAAACGGGAGGCTGCAGCGAAAACTGCTCATACTGTGCTCAAAGCTCGCGATACAAGACTAGCCTTAAAGCTACCCCAATGGTTACGGTCGACTCGGTCCTCGATGCTGCTCGAATTGCGAAGAATAATGGCAGCACCAGATTTTGTATGGGTGCTGCTTGGAGAGATATGCGAGGACGGAAAACCAATCTGAAAAACATCAAGGCGATGGTCAATGGGGTGAGAGATATGGGTATGGAAGTCTGCGTAACATTGGGAATGATTGATCTCGCCCAAGCGAAGGAGTTAAAGGAGGCTGGACTTACGGCGTACAATCACAATGTGGATACCTCGAGAGAATTTTATCCATCCGTGATCTCGACGAGAACATATGATGAGCGATTGCAGACCATCCAGAATGTCAGGGATGCGGGCCTGAATGTTTGCACTGGTGGCATCTTAGGACTTGGAGAGAAGGCAAAGGATCACGTTGGACTTATTCATACCGTGTCAACACTCCCAGCACATCCCGAGTCATTCCCTGTCAACACTCTCGTACCAATCAAAGGTACGCCGTTGGCAGATAACGAACCCACTCCTTTTGACACCACTCTCCGAACGATTTCAACTGCTAGGATGGTGATGCCGAGAACGATCATTCGTTTAGCTGCAGGCCGTACCACTTTGAGTGAAGAGCAACAAGTTTTATGCTTCATGGCTGGTGCCAATGCCGTTTTCACAGGGGAGAAGATGTTGACGACCGAATGTAATGGATGGGACGAGGACAAAGTTATTTTTGATAAATGGGGTTTGAGACCAATGGAGAGCTTTGAGGTAGAGGCGTTAAGAGATTTGGTTGGTACATCAGCGCCGCTATCGACACCGGAGGTGCAAAAAGAGCAACCTGCTGCTGCGGTAGCGTGAGAGACTAGACGTCTTCTTCAATTCATAGTACATATCTGGTATCTCTAAGATCCACGGATCAAACCGTTACGGCAACCAACGTTTCCCCCAGCATTTCTATGGATATATTGTCTTTAGTCTTGTGGCGTTCCGTGACCATTCTCTTGATTGGATTTTTCATCCCCACATTTTATCTATCAGTCCACCTTCGGAGTTTCTAAAATTTCCGTAGACTTTCTCTAGAGATCACAACGAAGCTTTGAACACGTCCATTTCTCTCTCTTCCCGACCAATACTACTTCTCATTATACCCAACCAGTCTCGAATTTTCGCTACTAAACTCTCTATATCCTCGAAACTGTTTCCAGCGTGCAAGCAGACTCTCACCCGTTGTGTCCCTTCCGGAACAGTAGGTGGCACAATCGGTCTGACCATGAATCCGCCATCCTGGCAGAATTTCGCCAATCTTCTCGGCTCAGGAGTGAGAAGCGCGAAAATTGGTGATTGTGGAAGGAGATCTGGAATGTAGAGAAGCTGTAGACCTGACTCTGGATGTCTTGTGAATGGAAGTAGCTCTTGTAGTTGAGTGTAGAAATATCCGGTGAGTGAGTTTAGATGATTCATGAGCTTTAGGAATCAGTCAGATAACGAAGTGGGCTTTGTGTTCGATGACTTACAGGTTCTGTTGCGCCTTGTTTCATCAGGGAGTAGACGACTTTGATAGCCGCTAGGGATGGGAAAGACATTGAAGTTGAATAGATGAGTGGCTTGGCGTAATTGATCAAATATTCCCTCGTCAACTTCGAGCAGAGAAGAGCAGCTTCATCAAATTCAGTACATCAAAATTCTCAGAAAAGAAAACGAACACAGCTTACCTCCATTACAAGCCAGTCCCTTCCCAAAAGTATGCAACCTCGCAAACACCTTCCCCTCCAACCCCAAACTACACACAGTACCCCGTCCTCTCTCCCCATAGACTCCATTCGAATGTGCCTCATCAACAACCACATACCCCCTCTCCCCCACCATCCTCTCCACAACCCCCACAATCTCCCTCAACGGCGCCAAATCCCCATCCATACTATACAAACTCTCCACCGCCACAAAGACATTAACATCTTTCCCTACTTCCCGCAAAACTCTCTCTAAGCCCTGAACATCGTTATGCTTAAACGCCACACACTTCCCTGCTCGAGAGAGTTTCATGCCCTCACGCACAGAAGCATGCACGTGCTCATCAAACACCACTACATCGCCCCGTTGCGGCACTGATGCGAAGAACCCGGAATTAGCATCAAAGCCGCTATTAAAAAGTAACGCAGCTTCAGCGCCATGAAACTCAGCAATCTCTTTTTCTAGATCCTCGGCATATGTCGAGTTTCCGTCCAGTAATCTGGAACCACCGCTCCCGAGCCGAAAGTCAGGGGAAGAAGAGAGTTCAGATAGGTAAGCGGATTTCAAAACGGGGGAGGTGGAGAGAGAGAGGAAGTCGTTGGATGAGAAGTCTATGCTGGTGCTGGGGGTGGTGGTTAGGGTCCGGAGGGAGGAATTGGTGTGGCGTTTTTGGAGGTGGGATTTCATTGTGGTGGAGAGGGTTGGTGGGGCCATTATGGCCGCTGGAAATGAGTGTATTGTTCAAGGAGAGAGAGATGAACGAGTGAGTAGTTGAAAAGGAGTTTCTGTGCTACCTATCCAGGCTAATGTAAGTCGATCTCAACAAACCGAGAGTGAATTTTCGGCTCTGTGGGCTCTCCACTTTTTCGATATGCCGCATTTTAAAAGTTCCCCTGATTTCGATGGGTTTGCTGGCTGCTTAGGACTTTGTGATATTGCGGCTAATCACAGAATGAATATTTTTGACTCTAAAATTGAAGTTTATTTGGTAATGGGCATGTGAGATTTTGATACGCCAGGCACAATCTTGTGAAAATTGAGGTGGCGGGGAAATCCCATCCTGCCAAGGTTGACCCCGCCCCCTTTCTTTACCCCGCAGTGGACCGTGTAGATTTATTCTTTTCTCATCAACTTCCTTTTCCTTAAATTTTTATATTTTAATTTCTCCAAAATCGAAAATAGAACAGTGATCGAGCTAGGCAGATTTAAATTCTCGACACTTAAAGATTCAATCGGAAACCACGACCGAAATCAGATACCGAGACCGGCCTGCCCGTGGCAATTGACTGTTGAAAGCACTTTTTGTGGCAAGAACGATCTAGTGGATTTATGGATTTCCTCATGATAATGGAATTGGTATGAAGCCTTCTGCCTCCATCGATATCAATTCTCATAATACATACCTTTTTTTTGGTAATAGGATGTCCGTTTAATGTGAAATGTGAATCTGAAATCCCTTGGCGAAATTCGTGCCGACTTCCTGCGAATATATGTATTAACTTCGGCGATAAAGTTGGGAAGTATATGTAATCAAATAGGGGAATTTTGGACATCAATTATCTGAAAGTGGGTGTATCGGGCTTCTAATCACCGCATTACCTGCCCCGTATCTCCTCACGGGGGTCTCGAACGGGCCATGGTTCATGGTACGGCAGGGATTACTACGACGACCTCGTATTTATTGCAAATGCCTGGGAAAATTACGCTGCATCTTCTTCATGGATAACTAGTATATATCTCTCTGTTGTATACTTCTAATGTTTATTTTGTGGTTGTAGTCTCAAATGTGGCTTTGACCGTGGACGTGCCAGTCCTCCGGCGATTCACCAATAGCAAATAAGTAATAGACACTTGATAGTCTCAAGGAAGAAAACGGGGCGGTAATTTGATTTCAGCATTCAAGAAAGGCAATTGCAAATAAATTCGTTCTGATGAATTTGAGATTCTCAGGCTCATAATGATATCTATATGTAAGTAGCTTGGGTATGTACTGTACACCAGACTCACTATAGACGCTAGCAATTCCCAACAAAAGAATGGATTGCAACGTATTGCTGATGCCTCTCAAAGACACTGTAATTCTGGTTGTCTTTTTTCAATTACGCACCACGTGATATTCTCCACTCAGCGCAAACTCTCTCGGGCACAAACGTGTCCCACGTCTATCAAATGCTAGAAGTGTAAGAAGGTATTCAATAGCCGCTTGCTGAATGATCATATCCTTACCTCAATGGATAATTAAGCCGCCAAACTGCTTCCTTGGGTTTGGAAGGGACAATCAGGGTCGTTCCCTCCGCCGATACTCTTCTCAACACGGACCAGATCCTCCCCAACACCCAGGCTGCAATCGACACTATCTCCAAATGTCTCTTTCCATGGTTGCCGACGAGAATCACTCTTGGTGGCTTTCGCCACCTCCTCGATCCAGCTCAACTGCGGCGATGAGGCAGAGGGGGAGGTTCCGGCTGGCGAAGCGGCGCTATCATTTGGCTTCTTCGCCGTGTCAGGGTGGCCTACTGGAGAATTGCTGTTGTTAACAGTCAGCCATTTCTATTACGATACCGCGACGGGGAACGCTATGGGCTATTACTCCATTGTATATTTCGATTTCCCGCAAGGCTGCTGGGGAAGTTTGATTTCTCAAGGTGAAGAGCTGAAGTCTGGGATGCACATTCGCGGGGTATCATCCGCCGGAGAGAAAAAGCGGCACTGATTCTGAATGTCCCACGCCGATTGGAACGTTCAATTTCGCAATGATCAGTGCCGCCCTTTTCTACCTACCTTCGTACAAAGAGTGTGTCTGGGTTCACGGTCTCTTAGTCACGTGGGAGGGATTGCTAGAATGGTTCATTTGGATGAAGATGTTGAAGTCGCCAGGGATTTGTTTACACTCTTCATCGTCAACTAATTCAATACTGACTATTTACAGGAATACTGTGCTTGCTTGGCTCATTCGATTTCCCCACAAGACGGACCATAAGCTATAAAGGGGAGCAATCACAAACTGTTCTACATCTCTGTAAAAGGACTCTTTCCTTGAGTTCAAGGACCGTTTCTCACAATTCTCCATATACTCGTGCCTAATCAGGACCCTCACAACCTCCTCGTAATCCTCGCACTGTTCGTTATATAACAGCCCCGAATCGAGCACCCCTTCAACCGTCCAGAGGTCGAGGAAGTCCCCATCGGTTGTCGTTCTCATTCTCGGATCTGGTGGAATGGAACCGTCTTCGCGAAGCTCCGAGAGCCGTTTTCCAAGCCCGAGCTCTATCAAAGCAAACCCGAGCCGAGTCAATGTTTCCTCACCAATGGTAGCCCAGAGCACGAGAGACGTTGCGGTTCGTGGCTGTGGCTTGGAAGTTTGATAAAGTGACGAATAGAAATCATGGGAGATGAATAAAGGGTCTTCGATTTGAGGCTGGCCACCATTCATCACAGTGGTGAAATCTTTCCAACTCCAATTACTTTCGATCCACGGCGTCGAATGAAATTGCAAGACGGCATAGCTCAGTCGAATCGCTAGAACAATTCGATCCCTTCGAGACATGGAATTCTGATAGCTCGTCATAAGATCCTCGAGGTCTAAGAATTCCCCTAATGCCGCGGTATGCCGATTTGTCGGGTTTCTTCTTAGCTCATACCACTTGTCCTTGGAGGATAAAATGCCGATTCTTTCTGTTTCTGCGAGGGCTATAGAGTGTTAGCGATAATATCCTACCACATCGTCTCGAGAAGACGATGATACTATCTACCTCTGTATACGCAGTTTGTAGTTCAATTCGAAACAGCCAGGCATACTCTTGTTGCACAAGAGCCACCGAGCGAAAATTGAGAAGTTGTCTTACCATCTAGTTCTCTAGCCGTCTTGCAAAGATCGTCGATCTTGTCAGTGCCAACATCCGACATCTCTCTAATTGCTAAGGATCGGCTCTTTGATAACTTGGATCTTGAGGAGGAGTTTGTGGTGGTTGTCATCAGTGTAACTTCACTGCTGAATGTTGAAAGACGTCTAGAAAGGCTGAACCCGTTAGCATTGATCACGATCATCAAGATAGTTACTCACCGGTCGTCTGAGTCTTCTGAGCTTGCAACCCTTCTAAAAGCGCTACCTCGGTTTGAGTTGTCTGATACTAGTTCAGCATTAACCAGAGTATCAGCCCGTGATACTGTAACAGAAGCTGTATCGGTTTCGGAAAGCTCCTCGAATGGGAGGAGCAGGCCGAATGAATTATTCGGCTCATGGGTTAACGTTTGTCTCTCAATTGAGGTTGGCAGCTGAGGAAGGCTCAGGCCCGCTGGATGCGGGGTATCGCAGACGCAATGATAGCTGTTCTGTATAGCCTATACAACCAGGAAATCAGTCCCACCCTCGTCAAAGAACGGTATCAGCACGAGTCCTATTGCTTAGAGATCAAGGGTCATTCGCTAGAAAAGATCCTGGCACTCGACGGAGCACCAGGAGTATCCGATTTTTCGCTTCAGCAGAAATTAAAAGCTTCGCTATCAACCTACTTGGTAAATTTCCATGACACAGCGATCTTGTTGCGGGAAATTCGGTGCGGGGTTCCTCCTTATTCCGATGCTGGGCAATGACCGGGATTCAAGTTGGTCTCTGAGTCTATCATTGCCTTTCTTCAATTGAAGCAAGCGGTCTCTGAAAGTTGATTTTCGACGAATAAACCTGGCTACGCGGAAGGATGTGCTGGCCCTTTCGAAGTATCCTATGTCGCTGGAGTTCTAAGTTGGTGCATCAGCTGAGAAATTCCGGTGGCCCGTTCACTGGGTCGCAACTCACAAGACTACTCCCAGATTTAGCTTTCTCGATATCCTGGCTCATCAATTGTAACACCTCATGCATGTTTCTCAGAGTTGAAAATACCAATTCCGCTTTGGCCTGGCCCAATCGGCGCTCAAGATTCCTTTGCTGGCGTTGCTGGCGAGGGTTTGGTCTCGAGATTGGTAATATATTGTCTTTGAGTCGCTCTTGCTCTTCCCTCACAGCGTCTTGACCAAAGAGGAGCCCCAAAAACTCTATATATCTAATCCGTTCATTTTCCAAGTCGTCGCAAAGTAGAGCGATACCCTGGCCCGAGGAGACAGCCTTGCACAATTTCAGACCGTCAATCACTACGGGGTAGAATGCCAAGAGAATACCGACAACCTCGATACCGGTCATCGTGTTGATGATGATGTCCTATCAGCGAAGACGCCGTTGGCGCGTATCAAGGATGAAAAACAAAGGTAAAGGTGCGAAGGATCGTGGAGAAGAGGACATCTTTGGGTGGTTGGTGATCGCTGGCGCGATTGGCCATGTTCCGGGGGCTTGCATGACGACCCCTCTATGGAAATTTGGAGGGGCGTGGGCTGAGGCCTAGCCCTCGATCAGCCGCAAAGCGGCAACTGCTGCTGTCTATCTCTTTTCTTCGTTTTGCACGATAAGCGTGAACTGTCGATATTTGGTCACTCATCTATCGTCGCGCGCGAGAGCGTCACAGAGAATAATGGAAACGAGACCAGAAGGCTTGAGCCAGGTGCTCAACCGGATCAGCAACGCCGCACGAGATAGAGCGCCTCTTGCTGCAGAATTCGAGGATTGCACACAACGTTTCCATCGCCTTAGTTCGGTGATGGAAGCGGACGAGTCCACATGGGAACCTTATCAAGCGCTCTTAAATGACTATCGTACCAGACTCTCGATTTGGGGCACGGAAGTCGGTTCAGTTACGATCGACCACACTTTACGGAAGTCGTCTCATCTTCGTTCTCAAACTCTAGAGCTTCTTGAACATTTCCACGAAACTCTACAAAATAGTACGTCGTATTATCGACTTCCAACTCCACCCAGAACTCTTTGTATTCTGATCTCTGAATACCGGCGGGTCTGACTTCTGCTGCAGTCCTGGATCTCATTGAAACCACCGCCACGCCAATGCTTGCGCCTCCGAGTTCTCACAGCATAGGTGAGAACTCTCAAAGCTACTTTGATTTGAGAACAGCGGGGCAAGATTCATCGCTAGGAGACACAGTCCTCGAGAAGAGAATCCATCCGTACATCGAAGTCATCGACAAAATATCAGAGCTTCTCGCCAATCTTGTGCAGCCTCTACAAAATCCAGTTCCTTGGGATGTTTCTCCACAGGACGAATCAGGCTTGCAAAAGGAGACGGAGCGGGTGAAACGGATGTTTGGAAAAGCCCCTCCGTTTCTAGTCCAGCGCCTTGGGGTCGCCTCCTGGAGACGCAATCGATACCTCGAGGACCTGAGAGAGAAAGCAAATTCGATAACATCAATGCCAAAACGCTTGCCGAAGCGCGAGTTCCAACTTCCAATAAGAATACCTTCGAAATTTAATGTTGGTGGTGACAATGCCACCACGCAACAGCAATCGCCGAAGAAGCCAGCCTCATCGTACCGAGCTGCATTTAGTCGCATGAGTTCGACCAGTTACTCAATGCAAAGCTCGCTTTTTTCTGAATCGAAACCCACATCTACAACCTACTCTGCTCCAGAAACTTCACTAGCCTCAAACGAAAAGACCCCAGAAATGGAGGAAGAACCACAACGCTACCTGGTTCCAAAGCCACCAATTTCCCTCCAGCCAAACCGGCCCTTTATCTGTCCCTACTGTCTCCAAGAGATTAGTCTTGGCGATGACTTTACACCGGAGCAAGAATGGGAGTCTCACATTTACATGGACATTGAACCGTACATATGCACCGAAGAGCATTGTGCAATGGACAACAAGACTTGGGGCTTGAGAGATGACTGGTTCAAGCATGAGCTTCATACCCATAGGATTCCCAGCGTTTACTTTTGCCAGTCCTGCGAACTGGAATTTGAAAAGCAAGACTCACTCGAGCAACACTTATACGAAGTTCATGACGGAGGTTTGCAACCGGAAGAACTTGCTATCATCGCATCGATGTGCCAACGATACTCCCAGAAGCCATTGGAAAGTCAAATATGTAACATTTGTGGCGAAATCGGCCACCGAGCTGAGTCTTTGAGGGATCATCTTGCGGATCATCTAGAGCAGCTTGCTCTGACTTCCGTTCAGAGTGAAGATGGATTCGAAGAGGATTTTCCGCTGTCACCACAATTATCCGATTCTGGCTCGGAACGGCGGTTCAGACTGGGACTCGGCGGCTTGGAATTGGAAGAGTTAGAACAATGGGTCGACGAAAAGATCGAGCCTATCTTGCAGAAAAAAGGCAATGCTCGATCTACCATCCCGAAAATCAATATTTCTAGTATACCAGGTTCAGCGATGCGATCGGTCTTTAATAGGCCAAATGTTGGCAAACGTGGAGACTCGTATACCCTTACTTCACGTGCAAAACAGTTTCTCGACAAACAAGCGCCAACGACAGTTTTATCGATGAATTCCAGTCAAGATGAATCAATGAATGTCGCCGTAGAAGAAACACCCGTTGTTGCTATGGGTGTTTCTGACACAGTCAGGACGGGGCTCGCTCCTCAGAAGGTCGAATTCGAAGGTCGGATACAAGACTTGAAAGAATTGCACAATAGACTTTCAGTTTCGGGTCAAGGTTGTTTACTTATCGGAACTGGTGGTATTGGTAAAAGTGCTCTTGCTGCCGAGTATACATATCGATGTGAATCTGAATATTCTTACATATTCTGGATTCAAGCAGAGACGCCGATTGTGTGCGCCGATGCTTACGGCCAAATCGCTGCAAAAGTAGTTTTGAAGGATACTACAGGCACCGCGGTACAAGATCAAGACCGATTGATAATACTCAGTCGGAAATTCCTACAGGAGACTTCGAAGCGTTGGCTCCTTGTTTTTGATAACGTTGACAGGTGGTCTGACATTGCCCGATACCTACCAGCCAAGTTTTCTGAAACTTCGGGATCAATATTGATCACTAGTCGAAGAACAGACCTCGCTCACACGGCAAAATGGCCCAAGGCTTCCCAGATAACCTTGGAAGGTCTCTCGTTAGATGAGAGCCGTCGACTTTTACTAAAGTACACCCAACCTGGGCTTGACACGGAAAACATCCGGTCTCATTCAGAATTCAAGCTAGCAGGTGATATTGCGAAGCTCGCTGAACGTTTGCCACTGGCGCTATCGTTGATTGCAGGGTACATTCTTGTATCAAGATGCAGCTTGACCGATTTCGTGGAATTATGGGACGAGAGGCGGCGTAATGTACAGACGCAGGGAGAGATACCAGCTTCTTCGACCGAGGAAGCTCTTGAAACGGCGTGGAATCTGGGTTTGAGAGAGGTTCCACCAGATGCTCGAGACTTGTTGAATATCCTTGCGTTCCTTGATCCAGATACTATTCAGAGGGAAATGCTTGTTGATTCGCACGAAGAGAAAATACTGGAACTTCTTCATATCAAAGAAGCCGGCAGGTGTGCTACCCCACTACCAAGTTTTTATTTACGTGCTGAACATTTGCAGAATCAAACGAATGAGAGCACAACTGAGTCAAAGAAAATTGATCACAATCGAGACTCGCGGAAGCGAAGAAATTTGGTCCATTCATCGCACTCTGCAAGCAAAGATCTTGCAAGATCTCAACCAGGATTATCGTCAACGCGAAAAAGTCTACACCCAGGCATTTCGATTGATCCGAAAGCGCTTTCCTTTACCATCGCCAATTCAAGTCCCCGAGCCTTCAAAGTGGGCAGCTTGTCGTCGCTACCTTCCCCATGTTCTCAGCCTGCTAAAATTATTTACTACCCAGATGGTCCATGTCCCACCGTCCATTGAGCTCGCTCGCTTGTTCTCAGATGGAGGGATAGCGTTGTGGGAGAGAAGCATGACAAATGAAGGGCTCAATCTGCTGCTATCCGCGGAGGGCATGCTCGATCAAATCAAATGCGATGAAGACCTACTTCGAGCTAATATCCACGTCATAATCTCACTCCTCCTTCAGGATTCCGGCCTTTCAAAGCTACCGGAGTGCAACAGGCGCATCAGGCAGGCTTTGGATACTAGGAAGAGTTACCGCCATAGAACCCCACCAGAGCAGTATTCGAGGAACGATGAGATCCTACTTTACAACGCTTTCTCGGACCATGGGTGCGTCCTACTGCAATATAATAAATTCCGTGAAGCTGAGCTCATCTTCGCCGATTGTTTTGAGAAATATAAGAACTGGGGCCCGCCTGAGGAAATACCATACGAATACTCGAAATATTATCACCACAAGGCGTTCTGCCTCATGTACCAGTCAAAGTTTGCGGAAGCTATTGACTTAGCAGAGAAGGGACTGCATTGGGTCACGGTTGCTACAGGACGCAGTGCGGCACATAATCGTTGGAAGTTTGATCTAGCTTGCATTGTTCTACAAAGCGGGGATTTGAAGAGGGCATTGAAGCTGCACCAAGAGATTCTGGATTCGAGGATTGAGCAACATGGCAGTTCTTCCTTTCCGGCTTTGCAAAGCTGGTATGCTGTTGGCGCGGCCCAGTTTTATTTTGGCGAATTTGACCAAGCTGAGTGAGTATATATCCTCTTCGAGTTTCACTACTGAATGCTAACTTTTGGCAGAAGCGCAATGCGTCAAGTACTTTCTATGAAATCATCTGGATCTATCTCGGATCCTGTCATGGCTCGAACTAGTTTCTTCCTGTCACAAATTTTGCAACAGCAAGGAAAGAATCCAGACGAAGCACGAGAGCTAGCCAATCATGCCAGAGGAACTTTAGCAACGCTTATAAAGGTCCAACCATTAGATACTCTGAAGGATGTAAGGGAAGAGCATGAATTGGCTTTGTTCGATCATTTACAACCAGTTTTTGACGGGCGTTTCGCAGGAAGGGATCTTTTGAAATATTTGTCTTAAGAACTTTCTAGGATACGGTAATTTCAAGGTGGTCGGGATGGAGTTTGGAGCGTTGTCACTGAATGAAGGACGATTAATGAAGATTCAAACGCCTACGTCTGGGTAATGATGCAAATAGAACTATGAAAAATAACGTTTCAACAATGCCTTCAGCCGGACAAGAAAGGGGCACTATATATTGTGAAATTTGCATGTCCTACATGGCATAGGGCATTTAAAACCAGCGCCACTCTTTTCTGTTCACTGCGAGACTGGCCACAGCCCGCAAATCGCAGCTGGATGATTAGGTAAGGCTTGCATGAGGGGTTCAAATCTACCCCGCCCCGCTATCTCACCACTATCACACCTCCATCTGCTGTGCATAACACATCGATCAGTATCTTTGATAAGACTCAACTATCTGAGTGAAAGCAGTATTCAATGCCCGTCACCAAGTTCTCTTAACCCCACTGATAATGGAGCCCGCAACGCAGAGCCATGCAACGGGATCCTGCCAAGACCCTTCACGACTTCAGATACCCCTCAAATTCCTCGCGTGGCAGCCCCTCTACGAAACAGAAAAACCTTTCCAAATATTCATCAACATTCCCCCTTCTGCCAAGGACAAACGCACTACAAACCTGGTCCACGAATCCGTCCCGATACTCATCACCGATGTCCGTACTCTTCCATTCAAGCCAACTTTAGATGGGAACGGTTTCAAGTATTGTAGACAAACCACGGAGGTAAACGATTTTACTGTGAAGGAGAATATAGAGAATATATATATGAAGGAGATAGAGTCATTGCTGAGGAAAGAAGTGGATGGGGTGGGAAGGATTTTCTTTTTTGACTGGAGAGTAAGTATTCTTTAACTTGGTAGAAAACTCGAAGAGTCATGGGTGTGATGAGGAAGACTAATTTTGGGCTCGTGAAAGCTGAGAAAAAACGCACCAGAGGTTGAGGGTGAAGTGATTGATCTGAATAGTCTCACGACCTGGCTACGACCTGCAATGCACGTGCACATTGGTGAGCCCCTCCTTCCCATTCCAATCCATCAACTAGAATAGTGACTTACTCGAGCTAGATCAGAGCCCAGCGGCTGTCTTGAACAGAATAAGATTACAGCTCAAAGAAGAGGCGGATACCTTACTGAAAGGGCGAGTTCGTATCGTCAAGTTTGTTCTCCACCTGGTTACTCTGTGGAATACTTGCTCACCATATCATAGTGTCTGGCGTCCAATAATCAGTACCCCAGTAGAAGACTGGCCATTAGCAGTCGCTGATGGTAGTACAATCTCCCCAAACGATTTGGTTGAAGCAGATCATATCCGCCGCCATTACATGGGGTCGACGATGTACTTGCAACATAACCCCCAACAAAGATTTCATTATATGAGTAAACAGACGAAGGAGGATGTGCTGATATTTAAGAATTTTGATTCGAGAAGTGATGTCAACGCGAGATGTACGTTAGATTTCCTTGACAGCGGAGCTTTTGTAGTTAATAGGTCTTAGATGCGCCACATGCGTCTTTTAGACATCCCGGGTGCCCGAGTAAATTTCAGCCGAGGGAGAGTATTGAGCTTAGGGCACTGATTTTTACTCACCCGGAGAACACCCCATGAATTTTCTTGGGAGAGTTGTTGTGAGAGTTTAGCGGAGCGAGTTTTAGAGCCCCTCAATGGATTTGGAAGCCACTCCTAGCTCATGGCAAATTGAAAATCCATCGAGAAATACGAAGGTGGGACAAACAAGAGGCATATGCAGGGCAGGAAAGTTTGACAGGATCTTACGGCTACAAATTAAACGATAGATATGAATATTTCATGGACATTTTCTGATTTTGCGAAATTTGACTTATAAAACATTCCAGGCTCCTAGTTACTTTTCCCACCAAATGATCTTAAGGTACATGTTGTGGTGCTGGTGGCTGTTGGGCTGCACCCCCAACTGGCACGGGTGGCGGCAACACCAATGGTGGTTGATTTTCTGAATCTTCGACTGCATATACAAGTAATATGGCTGGCACCAGATAATTCAACAGTGCGAATAGCGCAATTGGACCAAAAAGCTTGCCCACTTTTGCTTCTTCAGAGCCAGAAAATGACTTGTGGAACACTGGAAGGACTAGTAATGCTAGTCCGAGCAAAAACATCACGAGCGTAATATTCAGAAGCAGGATTGGGGCTTGCCAAACGTATATCTGGAGCATGCTTGGGGCCGGATGGTTTCCGTTCTTGGTCCCTTGACTGGATAGGACCTTTCGCAGGCGGATGAGGCCCTTTTCATCGGCACCGAGTCTGTTCAGGGTTGTTGTTTGTTGAAGAACCGTTACGAGAGTTATGATACTGGTGAACAGCCCTCCGAAAAAGAGTCCGTGAACATACCAATCCGCATCCGTGAAGTTACTAAGTGAGAAGCAACCAGTAATAGCGGCGGACGAAATAGAAGCCTGCCAAGTATGAATATCAAGACAAAAAGTTAGTGATTGAAGATCACATACAACAAGACCAATCACTCCGAGTTCTTTCAGCTTAGTCTCTCGCCATTCACGAGTCAGGGCATCTCGACTCTCGCTAACTTTGGCGGGATTAGGATGAGCTTGGAGTATAGAGCTAATGGGTGTTTCCATCGACTTCCAGATAGGAGCAAAGAATGGCCGTAGAGGGCTATATCGCGCTTCGAAAATAAAGATAATGCCCTTCAAAATTAAAATGCGTCAGTAATGCTGACAATCTGAACCACGGACAGCTCTAAGGACTGACCGAACGCAGCACTTTGAGTATGGCCATTCTGTGCAGATTGTTTTCGACTCTTTAAATTTCCCCTCGCCACCGATGGACTTCCAATATTATACGAATATCAATTCACTGGCATGAAATTCTGAAAGAGGTGGTCGTACCAGCGTCCGAGGCAATAATGAACATAAAGGTAAGGCTGGGGCAAGGTGGACCCCACTGCTCTTATGCAAATATTGAGTGCGGCTGACAAGTTTCAAATTTGAAAAGTGGCTGCAGCGTCGCTTGGTGAAGTGCCAGTCAGGTGAAGAGGACCAAGCTGAGGTACAAGGATTACAACGAATGAACGAGCAGCGTGTGAGACAGAAGCGACGAAGCCTTACTTGACGCCGCTTGTCAACACAGCCACCGCCCGGAAAGATATAAGCTTGAAGTGATCACCTTCTGTTTGGCAGCCGCCCTCACCATGACTCTCAACACAGATGTCGAAGGGCGACGGAAAAAAAAGCGCATGTTCGTGATTACAAGAAGAATCAAAGGATTTCCGGCGCCGCTGGGAACAAGATTGCACCACTGGGCGCTCGTTGTAAGCAAATATCGGATTTTTGAGCATAAATACATTTCTGATTTAAATTCAGGCCGGTGACACGCTGTGGGAGTTGGACACGGACGGTGAAGGCCTACCATTTGCAGTGCCCAGTCAGTATAATACTTGCTCCTATTGGCCCGCAAAAATCTGAGGATAAATAGATCTTAAAAGTCAGATGGCCTGCTTAAAAAGCCGACCAGTGTTGCCGGAAGATTTGAAGCAGGAAAAAGACTTAGAGGAAATAGAGGCATGGACATGCTATAGTAACGAACAGATCCAAGATTTGGCGCAATCTATGATCAAAGATTGGGGAGCTTATAACTGTTTCTCCGCCAACTGTCAACACTTTGCCAAAAAATTGTATTATAGAATACGGTCGGTGGAGAAGGAGGACGATTGAACCAAAATTATGTTTATACTGTTAAAGCTAAGAAACCTCTGTCGATATCGACACATCCCAAATCCTCATCGCATCGCCATATACATTAGCAATCAAAATTTTCCCTCTCTTCGTGTCTTCCCAAACTGTCATATGGTAACCACCCCGAACTAATTTGCCATCCGTATCTTTCGGAATCTCCTCGCCGAGTTCCTCATCAACACCTGGCCTTGCAAACCGCCACTTCTCCCAGGTCTTCAGATCATAAATTTCAACCCCACCATCCCCCGAAGTCAGCACAACAACTTTCCTTCCACCATCCAGAAACCGAACTTCAACACATTCAAGACCGATCATGCTTTTCATCCCCTCAGCCATTTTGGATTTGTCCTTGCTAAGGATTCGTTCCTGCATGATTGCTTTCCTCTCAACATCGTACAGGAAAAACTTGCCTGTGCCCATTGCCAACGTCTTATTGTCAGGTGACCAGCTCAGCGCACGTATCCATGAATACTCGTCTAATTTCTCCTCCACCAATGTTGATCCATCGCTCATCGAGTACACATAAACAGTACCATTGCCACACGTGCCCGCAAACATCTGGGAGTTAGGAGAGAAACCACCAGTCCAGTTCTGTTGCTCTGTCTCAAACTTATATTTCTGTTGGCCGGTTGCGGCATCCCAAATGCGCATGCTTTGATCCCAAGCTACGGTGCCGATGAGCTTTTCGTCAGGACTGTAGCCGGTCCACATTATGGCGTCGGTGTGACCGCTGAGAGTGAAAACATCTTCATGCGTGGCCATGGAGTAGATCTTGATATCCCAGATATCATTACCATTTGAGCGAGGTCGATCGCCGGGTTGATAGATCATTTGGACACCAGAGGGACTGAATATTCTGGATTGGAAACTCGTTCCCAGTCGGCCGTGAATGGTTCTTTTGTTGGAGATGCTGTGAGTTTTGATGATGCGTGATATCAATGGCTCAATTTTTGAACTAAGACTCTCCGACTCGGGAGTTGACAACTTGAGTTGGTGTTCGGTTTCTCGGAGGTCTTTGGAGATCATCTTAGTAGCTTTGCTGGCAATGTCCCTAATGACGTTGTCGTCGATGGGAGGATATGATGCCTCCTCATCGAGATCCCATATAATGATAGTAGGTTCCGCGGGATGTGAACCGCCGCGATGATTCTGCGCCGAGGAAACAAGGACTTTGGGCTTGCCTGGTTGAAAGGCCAAGCCATCAATGTGAGATATATGGCCTTTCAGAATGAGAACCTGAGAGAAATCGGTGGTATCGTGGATATGAATGTCATCCTCGACTGCGATCGCTATGAGGCTTGCATCGCAATTCACAGATGCGTGGGATGGAGACCTGGAAAATGATAGCTTGTGCCACTCGCGGCCCCATGTACGCAGGCCATCTTAAGCATATTTGACCGACTCTCCAGATGGATTGGCGAAATCTTTCTTGACACAGTACCGCCAGTCCTCGTAGAACTGAGCACTGGAATAGCTATGCATTGCGAATTTTGGCAGGATACAATAGCTCTCAGTGACAAACAGGAATTAGTCGGAATATATATCCAACTTACGTACCTTCAGTGATGAATGGTGCCTAGATCTGCGATACTTCCAAGTTTAGCAGGAGACGCTGCCTGATTTTGGAAATTATGAAAGGGGTAAAGATCATCTCGTTGCCACTAAGCTTCACCTTCCCCGCGACGGTAGTCTCACTTTTATGTAAGACCATGGGACCTGGAACAAGTGTAAATGCCATTGGCCATGACGCGTATCACCAGGCTGTATAAATGTATGATGAACCGTCCAACAAAGGAGTAACCAGTTCGACTTTTGTCGAAGTGATCATGTTAACGTATGACATTTACGTACACCTTCCAAGGCTTGCAAGCATGCTTGCCTCATAATATGGTACTCGTTGGCAACAATAGCTTTATATTTCACACTATCCGCGTGAGCCTGTGTTGATTGGTTTTCATGAACAGTGAAGTTGTTGAGGAGATGGCTGAAATGGACGCCAAGAGAGAATCAAATGGTATGCTGTAATTACGTCATTGATCAGCAAATACAAGAAAGACTCACCTGGGGGCTCAAAAGTATTCGCTCTTGCAATCCTATTCATAGAAGAGTCAACTGCTGAGCACCCCTGCTCGCAGGGAGGGGTGAGTCAAATTCGCACGTGATATGCCCTCCCAACAGCTCTTTATTTTATCTTATATACTCTTTCTGTTGCATGTTGTTGAAGTCCTTCACTTAAGATCTTTGGTTTTTTGTCATGAGAGAGAAAGAGAGAGAGAGAGAGAGAGCGCGAGCAACAACTCCCTCCCATTTGTCATGTGATTCCGGGTAATCGGCAAAATCGCCCTTCTCTGATCTTTGACGTTTTCACCGAGTTGGTACAGGCATTTATGCGCTGTCTCCCAAAATCCACTCATAATTACCACAATCGTCTCGATTATTCTTGATTACTTACACACCTTCAAATAGTAAAATCACAGCACACTGCATTTGATTCCCCACACTTCCATTCATGCATATGCTGAGACCAGCTTCTTTATCGAGCGTCTTCAGTCTGCATAAACTTCCTTCAAACCCCATTGCGGTACGTGCAATGTGGAGCTACTATCAGGACTCGCAAAACAGCTTATGATAAACTCTGCAATGGCGTCTTCACCTGAGCCTCTACAAGATGTCTTCGAACGATTGCCTAAGGAAGTTCTACTAGACATCGTTAAACTTTCTTCTGACTTTTCATGCCTATGGAGCATAATCATCTCTTCTCGAACCGTGGCCGTCCTCTTCACGAAACTCGCACTAGAGATCATCAACGCAGTGGCAGCGGCTATAGTTCCTGACCAAACTCGGGCTCTGATGTGGGCCTTGCTTCGTGCCCGAGTTTCAAATTATCGTGCCTTGGATGAAGCAAGAAACGTCACCTCTACCACCATAACTCCTTTGAGTTCAATTGATACTAAGGACTCAAACTCCCTCCGATATCTCGTTTTCATGGGGCATAAGATTCACGTACTGGCACACATGTGTATCGACTATTACATTCGGGAGTCCTTGACGATGCGTCCTTCTACCATCATTGAGCCTCCTACTCATGGATGGAACATCCAGAATTGGTTCAAAACGTCCAAGGGTCAAGCATATCAGCCTCGCGATACTGGCCCCCTATCGTGGATTGAGGAACAACGAGCCATCAAATCATTGTGGCTGATTGAGTTATTCTCCGAGCTCAACACTGCGCAGACTACTGGGCTTCTAAATTGGTCCAAGGATGAGCTAGAGATCCTCTCGAACGCGAGCCTCGCCAGATTTTATATTGTAAGGGACTTCGAGTTACAGCAGATTCTGACTGTCTGCGAGTTCTTGCAGATCTCTAAGGAAAAGATCAGTCTTTGAGGGACTTCCAGCTACCAGCTATCTCCACGAAAGACGCTTTTAACCTTGTATGTACTCCTCAACTTTCATTTGGCTTTAGAGAGGATCAGTTTGAGCAAGGGAAAGAGTATCTTGATGAAGCCCCGATGTCGTGGAAATTTCAGAAGATGATGGTTCGTAATCCCTCGTGTCCCCATTCCCAGGGATGCCATTCGACCCATACCGTCGATTTGGATTTGCTCTTTGGGATGATAAACGCATGACTGATTTAGGCTTCGCTGAAGCCGGCAAAAGGGCCATATTCAAGATTCTTGAATACTATTTCACCTGGTATAGTGTTTTTAGAAAGAGCAACGAAGGGAGAGACCATGGCTGAGGGTTCCAGCAATTCTTTACCGAAGGTCAGACGTGTGAATCTGTTCTCGCATGTCAATATTCATGCTTCCTCTGCTCTCCCATCTCGCTCCCTATTCCAACCAAGGAGGTACATGAGACAAGATTTAGCCGAAATGTATACCAACATGACAAGCATGACTAATTCCAACACATGCATGTGAACAAGGATACTGTAATGACATGCTCGCTGCGCCCGCGAGGCACAGGCTTTCGGCTCTGATTTGACTTCATCTTCAACTTCCATCAAAACCTCATCTGTTCCTAAACCTATTCCGCGCCCAACCAGCTCGGACATCACATATTTCATTTTGACATGGCTAAGGAACCTGATTACCTTTTAATGCGGAGCATGCACTCCTCTATTCGGTAGATATGCCACTTTCTACTATACATGACGTCGTAAAATACCCTAACTAACAAATATAGACTCAACCTACAGCACTATCTTTGGAAAGATCGCCTTGGATATCTCGTACACCCGTCAATTCCTCTGACCGGGAAGGATTGCCGAATCGCAGATCTTGGGACTGGCACAGGGTATAAACGCTTTTAATCTGATACTTCACAAAGGCTCCCATCTGACTTCCATGAAACAGAATATGGTTATTAGACCTTGCTAGACAAATCCCAGACACCATGCAGCTATACGGGTTCGATATTTCCGACTCCCAATATCCCCATGCAGCACACCTACCCCGAAACATCAAACTTGAAGTCCTGGATAATCTTCAGCCAGAGCCACCCAAAGAGCTGCACGGGACCTTTGACATTGTTCATCTGCGTCTCTGGCTGGGTGGGGTCCCTGATGGAGATCCGACAGCACTTCTCAAGCACGCGACGAAGTTACTTCGTACGCCACCCTTTCTTGCCGAATTAAAATTACAAGACGACTGACGGTCATTAGGCCCAGGAGGTTACATTCAATGGAGCGAATTTGACCCCCTGCGTGGGATTGCTGAAGGTCCAAACGGCGAAACTTCATCCAATGTTACCAAAGTTTTGAAGTTTACGCAGAATATCAAAGATCACAGGTAAATATTCCTTATTAATATCGACTGTTCCACCTTCGACCTTTCTCCCGAGTATTCAATTTTCTGACCGTCTCAGGTGGATTGCGCGCCTTCCAGAATTATTCAAGCAGTTCAACCTGGAGAATATCGAGGAGGTCTTTACTTTTGAGCAGCCATGGCAGACCAAAATAGCTTCCGATATGTCCTGTGCCGTGGTCCATGAAATGGAGGCCAACGGAAGCCCTTTCATTACTGAAAAGCTGAAGGCCTATGGAGTTTCTGTACCGCTGGCCTTTTCTGAAGTCTCCGAAGGTGCGCGTCTTGTGCAGCCGTTTTGTGTTACCATCGGAAGAAAGCCAATTGTGTATGAAAATTCCGCTCAATGATACGCAGTAGGATATGAGCAGATGTTACCCCAGGGGTTACTTTCAGACCCTCGGCGGTATCAATTTATGTTACTTTGAACATGTCTCTTCATAAGGAAAATTTCGATAATGACAGTACTATAGCCTCTCACTGTTTTGCTTCCGTAATTGAGACCGTTCAGCTCATTCAGAGTAGCCTCCCAATGCGTATTGTGATCAAAGGATGCAAGATATTTCCGCTAGCGTTTCTCGGATTTGGGTCCAGTGTTCCCAAATGCAATTACCAGAAAGGCCGAGGGTTATTTACGCTTCACAACGCTCGCATCTGAGGTGATGTGATAGACGTAGCGATATTCTTTAGACGAGTCTCTCCCAAACTCTCAAAGTTGCTATTCGCAAAACGCTTGCCCTAGTCCGGCTATAAGCAAACCCGGAAAATTGAAAACTCTGCATTGAACTTTTGAGCTGTTAGTAGATCAAATACTGGATGCGATAAATTCTCATACCGCGTCGTTATTGATCTTTAAACTTTAGACGTCCCCCCCCCAATTGGCTGTATCTAGTCAGAGACCTACATTTATTCTCTTTCACAATCAACTGTAGGTGTCCTAAAACTTACCCTCGCTCATCACTATTCTGAGGTAGATCCGTATGACAAACCCTTTTGCACCAAAGCTTTATGCACAGAAATTGCCAAAGGAAAAGTCTTTCCCGAAGGACCTTTTCCAGCCAAGAAGAAGCTTCGTATTCGCGTCCTACGAGATACTAAGATTCCAGCCTTAAAGACCAACCAGCCTTTTTATATCGAAGCTTATATCGAAGCCAAGTCTTCTTTTTGAAGCCGCGCAGATGCTATAATTATCCCTCCTGTGCACTTACGCAGGTGCGCCATAAACATCCCTCCAGCTGTGAAAACACAGGGGATCTGCTGTCATTTGTCCCGGAACAAGTATGGTTTTATGCTATTCTAGTGCTAACTAGCACATGGTCACTGGTCTTGTATTTTGGCGTGTTGAGCTTTCCCCTAAACTGGAAGCATACGCGCCGCTAGGGAGCCGTGACCGCCGTACAGGTCGGCACTCTCATAGTTCGACAAACTAGCTCTGCCACATTTTGACTTCTTGATCTCCATAAATCACGTCAACGGATCATACATAAGAAAAGCAATTGACGAACGAATATGATCCCTGCCGTGGACGAAGCTTTGGATTACGATGCCGTCTCATATCACATCTGGTCGATGCGCCGAGTGTCGTAGGAGGAAGCGCAAGGTGGGTTCACTGTATTTTTCGGTTGCGGAAAGGGGTTGACCTTGCATATGCGTTCAGTGCGACGAATTGTACCCTTCATGTACAGTTTGTACTCGGGCTGGCGTAACGTGCATTTATCCGGGACGGGTTAAGTTCGTGCATATGTACAATAGCAACACGCCCTCACCGTCAACATCATCACCGCCGTCAGCTCCCAAGTCCCAGAATCAAGGTGACCGCCATGTGCAGTTGAGTATTCGGACAAGCCAAAACACCACATCTGGTACATATCATACATTCAGCATCCGGTCCGTGCCAAGCATAAAGCAACCAAAATCTCGAGAGATCCCGGCCCCTTTATGTAGATTAGCCCGGTCTATCACCCCCTCTGATGCAGACCGCTTAGCTTGCAGCTTCGGCTCTTTGATCCAACAACGCGGTGGCTTATATTGGATATGGGGTAACTGGTCGCAGTACATTCCCCAACGCATTGGGACCTCCCCGTTGCTAGACCATGCAGTAACAGCGCTGATGTACGGGTGTCGTTGGAGACTCGGTGGGGATGAGAGCTCTCGAAAACCGGCATTGACCAGCTATGGTCGATCGATCAGTCTGCTCAAAGATGTATTTACAACGGGTGGGAAAATGGCAGTCACTGGAGAACTCGTTGCTGCAATGGTATGAATCATGATTCGTCACAACACGACCCTTGCTAAATCTCTCTGCCAGCATCTCTTGATGGCGTGCGAGTACGTTGCCTTGAATCGGCTAATAATAAACCAATGGAAATCTAACGCGGGACTTTACTAGACCGTCACTGGACGAGACCCATGAGGACAAAGCGACGTGGGATGCACACATTTATGCGGCCGTAAGCTGCTTTGTCACTCGCGGGCCCTCCTTCTGTGAGGGTGAGCTCGAGCGTGCCATGTTCTATGCCACGTATGCCACGATACTTACGCAGGCACACCTCAAACAGCTAACTGCTGTTTTTGATACAGCTGACTGGTACAATATAGAACCCGCTCCATCTATTCACTCATCTCCGGACTATCGAAACGATCCTATGGAACGTCGGAGGAGGTTCATAACAACGCTGCCTCATCTAATGGGACTTGTACGGCAGTTCATCCGAGACCCAAACGATGCACGCATTGCGGCTAGAGTAACACAGTCACTTACCCAAGTCCTGGCTCTTGATAATACGCACGGGCCAAGTATAAGACCTCCAGGAACAACTTCGATGCTTCTATCTGAGGCAGAAATTATGCCCTCTATCCTACATTACTCCAACCTCAATGACACAATCTCATATTCCTACCAATGGTCTCTTCGAATTGCCATCTATGGATTATGCCAACAAATGGAATCATCTGGCTTCCCTATTCGTACAGCACCTCTGCTCGCCGAGTCATACCGCGAGATGTACCAGTGCGCTTTACTGATTTGTATGACACTGCCACACTTGAGCACTAAAAACGAGCGAATAGCAGGGGGCTCGTTATTCCCACTGCAGATGGCTTGGACAGGGCTCTGGACTGTGCGGAACCAGCATGAAGAAACAGCTTCAATAGACCGACTTCTGAAATGGTTGGAGGAGTGTGTCGCGCGAACCGCCAATTTAGTCGGGCGCGAATATACGCGGGAGACATTAATTGATTGTACGGAGACTCTGCAGGGGGGTCCACTGAAGAATTCGGCAGAGGCGCCTCCTGGCGAGGGTTCTTCAAGAAGCTTCCCCTTCTGGGAGGATTCTAATGACCTTCGCAACGTTCAGCACTCTACAGCATGGGAGTCGGTCTAAGTGATGGACAATACCGGGGAATGGGAAATTTCTTTTCTGTTCTAAATATCCGTACCCGATTGGTTTCAGTCTACAATTTGAGTACTTCCCAGTCAGCGCAATTTCTTAATTTACGTTAAAAGGGGGGAAGGCATGACGTGACCCGAGCTTGTCGTTCGGCGGGACCCAGTAGTAGTAAATAAATAGCCCAGCTTATTTGAATAGCTATTTCGGCGTTTCCTTTGAAATTTTTTCTTTACACGGCTTTTGAACTATTCAGTGGTATGCTTACGTTCATCCATTTACACCGCTCCAATAAACAGACTCCGACCCGAATTTCGGGCTTGATTCGTGGAGCTAACCCCAGCTGCAAATCCAAAGGTAGACTGAGGCTGACTGTCTAGCGGCGCCGTGTTTTCCCAGAAGGGCAAGCCTATTTTCCAAGAACCGTCAGTACCTGGCAGTACTGGGAGGCTGAAGACCTATCAGTCTGCAGAAGGACGTCATAAGCTTGAAAGCATTATTTCTCGTTCTTTCCATGTATAAATTGGCCTGCTTTCAATGCCGTTGTTCTCATCTTTGCATAGAGAATTCATATTAAGATGCGTTCCATTTATTTTCTTACTATGTACGCCGCTCTGGCCAAGAGCACGCCACTGCCGCTTTATGGGCCCAATTTACCTCTAAACTTTCGCAACGAATCAGACTTTCGCGATCTATTCGCAGATCTGAACAATACTTTCAATCAAGTGTTGCAGAATGATGGTGTGAATGGACATCGTTATTCCGCCAATCAGTCTAGTTTCTCCTTCGCACTGTTCTCCGCAAATCAGACTCTTTTCACTTTCAATCATGTTGCGGATCCATTATTTCTCGCTCCTGAGAGCACTAAGTCTGTTGATGGTACGTATCTTACAGTCACGTATCAATTTAATTCTCATGTTACTCACCATCGGATCTTCAACTGAATGAGGGCGAAAATCATGGTCGCATTGCTAATCAAACCACAGAGCACACTATATACCGCATTGGCAGCACCAGCAAACTCATTGCCGTTTATACCGTTCTCTCACAGTTAGGCTGGAGCAAGATGCAACACCTATCACCAATCACATTCCCGCACTTGCTCAACGTGCTAAAGAGTGTTCTGCAAGGGATGATCCAATCAACTGCGTGGACTGGGAGAATATCACATTGGAAAGCCTGGCGGCGCAAATGGCTGGTATTTCAAGAGATTTCGAGCCTCAAGATGGGCAGCTGAACGTTACCGAAAGCCGCATGCTTGGATTTCCTCCTTCGGAGTTGTCCGAACTCGAAACAATCTGCGGAAACGTCAGCACAGACCGAAGCTCCTGTACGGCCAAGGTCTACACAAAGAACCTTGCTAGAGAACATCCAATTGATGCTCCGTGGCAACAGCCTCTGTATTCAAATGGCGCCTACCAGCTACTTTCATACGCCTTTGAGAATATCACCAACAGCTCATTCCCGCAGGCTCTTCAAATTTGTCTATTCAACCGCCTTAATATGACCGACACTTACTCATCACTTCCACCCCCCGCCGCACCAGGTCTCATCCCATTCGATGTCGCAGATTCGGCTTGGAACCAGACGTTCAATGAAGGAGGCGCCGAAGGTGATATGTATAGTAGTGCTGCAGACCTAGTTAAACTTGGCCAAAGTATTATGAACCATGCGCTCCTCACTCCAATCGATACGCGGCGATGGCTGAAGCCCCTCTCTCACACGTCAAGCTTGCGCTACTCAGTTGGCATGCCATGGGAAATCTACCGCCGTTCGCCAGTACCCAACCACACACTGCATTCAGTTGACTTGTTCAACAAAGCTGGAGATATTGGTCCCTACCACGCAAATTTTGCGCTTGTCCCCACATATAATGCCGGCTATACATTGATTGGAGGCGGCAATGGCTCTTTGCTCGCCCTTGATGATGCGGTGGTCGATAAAATACTACTCGGCCTCGATTCCATTGCGCATGCGCAAGCAAAGAGGAATATCGCCGGCACGTACAAGAACGGAGCTAAGAGCAACATAACACTGGCGATTGAGGACAATGTGCCGGGTGTGAATGTTACAGGCCTCTTCACGAATGGTACGGACTTGATTGAGACCGAGGCTAGTGGGAAGCTTGTTGGTGTCACGCTCAGATTGGCGAATGAAACTTTGGTGTAACAATGGGAACCAGACAGGCAGAGACAAGTTTGAATCGATTAAGCGGTTCGGAAGCGAAGGATCCGATTATATAATCTTTCGGTATTTCCAATCTCACAATCTTGCTCTACATTGTAGAGGCCCACTAGTATTCGAATCAAAAAATTGCTACCGCGTTTGATAGCCAGCTTCCTGCAGTCGGCGAAATCACCCTTCGCTACCCCTATTTTCTCGCTTAAATTTCACAACAGCTCCCAACCACAAGCTGGAAAATCTTCCAGAACAAATCTTGTCCAGAAATTACCTTCTCCCTGAATACCACCAAGTACATTCCAGGTAGAATCTCCACGGGAGACCACAAGGAGAAATCTTCGCAACCCTCACCTCCCACAAACAAAAGCCAACCCCACCTTGAGAAAGGACAACCTAGGGGTGTGCACCGCCATTATTGGTTAAGGACCTTAAGAAACCTTTTCTCGAGCATTATACTGGACTATAGATCCTGAACTAGTTTACCAGCTGTTTATTCTAGTTTATATACCATAGGTACCCACATATCTTGCTGCCGTTTTTGTTCCGGTGTCTCACCGAAACAGTGCTACATTTAATACGCAGTTGTCAGGGCTACGAAAAGGTTCACTATTCAATAATCCAGAGATCTACCGTCATTAGCCTAAAACAATCAGCTCTGGACCTCGTCAGGTAGAAGCATATTTTGAACAATATCGGGGTCAAACTGTATGGGAAGATACTGAGCACCTTGTCTGAAAATATACGGAGGAACCACGTGGCTGAAAATCCATTGATCCATGCCTTTGTCGTCCGTGTGAAGTGTTTAATCCAGGATTTGACTGCACAGTATTATTTGCTGATAAAAGTTGCAGCTACAAACGAAATACATACATAGTTTCCTCGCCCCAAGCCCCTCATCGTCTCATGGATTACAAGCAAAACTCCATCCCCGCCCGCTTCCCCGAAAAAATTCAATATAGTAACATTACCCAGAAGGACTCAACATATAAAAATTCTATTCCTTCTATTCCACTCTGAATTTTCAAATTCATTCCATTCACCAAACACCAAACACCACATTCTCGAACCCCGAAAATGCTATAAAATGACGGGATCAGATCATAGGTAGTTACGAGATTCATCACCACTGGGCAAAGGAGTCGAAAACCAAGCTACGGGGTAGAGTAGGGTGTTACTAGGTGTATACAAAAGCTTCCTTCCTATTGATAATAAGACACAGAAGCTAGGAGATTGTATCCCAGCGTGGATCAAGCAGGAGCGAATGGGAGGAAATGATTGCTGTTAGAAAATAACTGCTTTTATATCGAACATTCGTTCATTCGTTGCCATACGGTCATTACTTTAAAAGAGAGCTTCAGGTTTCGCGAGTTCATTTGGAGATGAATGGCAAAGCTCAAGTAAGACTACAGCAAAGTTACAAAAGCAGACTCCCTCTTAATATTATTGACGGTGCAATGAATTGGAATTGAGTTAATTCAGGATAGGCCTGTGTAACTCTCAGTGATTTATACAAGATCTGTAACCCAAACTGGAGATTCACTTGAGCTATTTGAGAGTCATGAGGATCGACTTGAGAGTATCTAAGCCAAGTTTTGAGATTATCGGCTGAACTGTTCTGTGACTTAGTCACTTATGATTCCGAGGTTTACATTTGATTCCAAAACTTGACAGGCAGACGTAGATTCATGTATAATGGATCTGTTTACCCAAGCACAACCACTTTTACACTTGCTGTCAACTATTCACACACTGTCAATTTTACCTTCATGTATTTATCCCTTGATTCTTCTCAATTCTCATCTCACTACTTACTAAGTGCTCCCTGATTTTTATGTACAAAACAGTCACAGTTTGCATATTGCCCCACTGTCTCAGGCAGAAACGTACCAAGTTCCATTTTTCTAGGTTCCACCTGGTACACACTCTCTCTGCTCCCCTCCTCTTATACCATAAACCATACACCCAGCCACCGGCACACAACACAGTATTCTCCAAAACACTTCATGGAAACGATATTTAAAACCCCCAGTCCCAATCCCTACCTCCTTGTACATCATAATCAACACGGAAGTGATACGATTTAGGAGTTGCCCTGGCGTGGAAGGAGCCCAAAGATAGACGCTAGAATGGGGATCTTGAGCTGGAGAGATTCTTCGTGGGGGTGTTAGGGGATAAGTGAATGGGAGGTGAGAGTGAAGAGATGTTTGCTGTTGAGTTCGTCATTCATTCATTCCCCTCTCTCGCACTCTTTTCCACCTGATCATTGATTCCTTCCCCGATAGAGATTCACCATCTCACCCAAAAGAGCAACGCCGAATACATTCAAAGACCTCAGCTGCTCAACATCCGTGGCTCTTTCAGGATCGCTTTTTCCCACTTTGGGGCTTCTACACAATTGCTGACAGGCTGCTTAAATACACCCCAGTCAAGCCCCTCCCGCCACCACCTTCCCAAATCACATTCACCATCCCCATCCTCCTATCCCTAACCCCCCAAGAAACATCCAGCTATTTAACACCCCCCAATGAAGTTTAGAAGCGATGTCAACCAATCAATACCAATTGTGGGCACCGCTTTATGGGAAGACTGCGCGGGATAAACAATTAATCTAACAAGACACTTTCGATGGGGGAAAACACCACACACCAGTCTGTGTGCAAATTCTCACCGGCCAGAGAGAAAAGAGAAGCGAATTTAGAAGTCCATGTAAGCTCGCTGCTGTCAAAAACATCGCTGTTGTCAAGTGGAGCGTTCATTCATCCATCCTCAACACGATTCGATATCCCAATGCTGCGTGGTAGATCAGAAATGAAAGGAATGAAAAACGAGCAGGAACCTCACAAAATCCCGAGCAAGGACTTCCTTCCCATATCCGAGAACTCGTCGTCGTCATCTCGAGACCGCGGGATCATGAACCCTCATACCCAGCATGGATTTATGCCCCTCCCTCCTCATCACAATCATTGTTACACATTCACATTCACATTCAAAAGTTTCAAAAAATGAACCAAGAATTATCTCTTCATTCATCCACCTCTTCGCATCTCATCACACAACAATCTATAACCCATCAATCCATTCCAATCCAATATATATGCACGCTTGCACCGAATCCCAAAAAGCAAATATATAAAAAAGCTATAAAAACGCCACAAATGCAATGCTACAGTCCTCTCGTCAAGAAGACTGGGGTATGAATATGCAAAACTCCTATGCTCGCTTCAATCAATCGAATAACAAAATGTGTATCTACCAATGCATTATGCAAAATGCTGAAATGCCAAACTCGCGTGAGCGATCAATGCCGGACGTGCCCGTCCTTTTCTTCTAGTTCGCGCATGTACTTTACAAATGTCTTTTTGTGGGTCTGTTTCGACGTTAGATTGAGCTATGGGGAACGAGCGATGGGAAGATAGGTGGAGGGGAAAAGGCCTTACCATTCCAGCGAAACGCCCTTCACGCGTTATGCAAACATATCGAAGACCAAGTTTCACGAAACACTCGTACACGAGATCCATTGGTGAGTGGATGTCTAGAGCTAGAGGCGCCTATTCACATGTCAGCAATGGACTTTCAAAGTGTTTGTCGACGACGGCTTACCGGATCAATATATGGTGTGAAATCAGTGGGATCAGAATATTCCTCATCATCTGAGTCGTCCATCCTAAGGACTTTAGCCATCAAGCACAAACTTCCTGCCTCATCGTCCAGATTATCCAGCGCGAATTCCAAGTCTGGGGCCGGAATTAAGCCAACAAGGACTTCATCTCTAATGATGGGAAGACCGCCGTCGACTTCTCCTGCTTGGTGCAGAATGTCCAGCTTTACGCGCAGACTACTTGCTGACACCAAGGGAGAATTCGAAATATCGATTATGCGCTCACGACGGACACGGGGCACGATGTCTGCTAAATCGGATGTGAAGATAGGCTTGTGCTTGTTATTGAGGAACGGGTATGAGTTTAGATTGGTGAGTAGATCCTGCGGTACATTAGCCACATGTCTTGAGGAATTTTGGCAGAGACATACATAGATACTCAGAGGCTCCATGAAATCAGCGGTCCATTTTGCAATTAGAACTGCTAGTGAGAACGGTAGGACATAATCGAGACTCCCTGTTAGCTCAAAGAGGATGACTGCGAGTGTTACAGATAATCGGGTGACGCCACACATCGTTGAACCAGCAGCGATAAGAGCGTAGACACCAGGGGTAATGCAGGACGTGCCACTAGCATGTGCCGCACAGTCTCCGAAGATGGCGGCATGCGGAAATCGTAGGACGAGCCATTGCATGAAGTGGCCAAGCAGTCGTCCCAACAAGCCGCCGACAACCATCGAAGGGACATAAATACCCGCTGGAACTTTCTGTTGCTGAATGTCAGCGCACAATTCGTACCATAGATTGATGGCAGCATGCCGGGGGGAAATAATTCGACTTACTATGCCAAATGTGATGATCGTGAGGATGCCCTTGATAAAGAAAGCAATTGCTAGGCTAATAACGACTGGCCCAATCTCATCAATCGAACGCGGGCAGAGCCCGAGATCATCAGCTTTCGCGATGTCACAAGGGCTGGCCAAATTGAAGAGAAGTTTTGCAACGGGGACCTTGGTGTACGGATTCCACCAACTGACTAGACCTGTAATCAGAGCAACCAACATTACCTCAACAAGGGGATAATTTTTGACGACTTTAATTTTGCGGAAAGTCTTTGCCCACGCTCGTGACGCTTTGATAAAAATAGCTCCAACTGCTCCACCAAGCATGCCAACAATAGCGAATCCGAGGAGCTCGAAAAACTTCCAGTCGGTCAAGTATCGAACTTCGAACATGACGATCTTATTAGTGCCGTAAGGGTTGAGAAACTTCAGGGATAGCGCTGCTGTGATGCAACAAAAGAAGGTTCTGAAAAGAGTTTTCGCGGGGAAGAAGTATGCAACTTCTTCGAGAGAGAAAAGAACACCGCCGATGGGAGCTCCAAATGCAACAGCTACTCCAGCTGCTGCGGCTGCTGACAAGACTTCTCTCCGCTTCCCATCGTTCCGGTCGTACTTGGCGAATAATCGACAGGCGATATTACCTACACACGTAGCAATGTGCACAAAGGGACCTTCTTTACCCAAGCTCAGACCCGAAGCGACAGCCAAGACAAGAGCGAGTGTCTTGACAATCAGGGTTTGCCAACCCAGAAAACCGTGCAACACGAATCCACTGAGGATGACTCGAACTTCCGCAACACCGCTTCCGGCAGCTGAGTAGTAAATCATCGGGGCATTCGCTTCATTATCTCCAACAGATTTCGGACTGGTGGCTCCATCGACGTCTTCCGCCTGGGTTGGCTTTCGGGATACTGCAGCTAGATTCTCATCTAGTGTTGAGATATGGTAGGTCGACGGCACGACGGTCTTAGTGGTAAGAGTCAATAGGCAGGCTGCAGTTGCAAAGAACATGACCAGGATCACAAAAATCACAAACTCGACTGCTTGCTCAGGAACATGAGGAATCTGGACATAGTTCGACCACGATTTCCATGAAGGGCAACGACCTCCGTCGGGACAGCACCGCTGTTAGTCAGGATAGTTAGCATTGTGGATCAAAGTATTTAAAATAAAAGTTCGATAGAAGCGTCTCATGATTCCTTGGGTCCTGTAGTAGGCGTAGGCAAAATCATGTGGACGAATAAATGTCTGGGCTGGGTTGGCAGAACTTGGTCACTTGGTCTGACAGAGTGTCGCGTGCTCGGAAACACAAAGGTATAACGACAATGTACACAATGTGACGTACCTTCTCGCTGATGAAAAATCCTTGATGGCAATAACCATCTTTCCAATCGAAGAAAGGGGCCTCTGACACATCCACGCCATACGCTATGAGAGCTGTAGCACAGCCAACCAACGCACTTAGTATCCATCCCTGGGCACCATCAAAGGCGGCCTTTATACGCCCGCGGATATCTTTCCGGCTTCGAAGAGCTTTTATTCGGTAGGCGTCGGCAATGCTATCGTGCACCCAGTCGGTGGAGGTAAATTGATCGTACCAGACCCGTTCGTCGCTGTAGAGGCTGCTTTTCGATTCCCGCATCGAGTCTTTCTTGGTCAAGGCACCGACCAGCCGCTGGCCCCAAGAGCCGGCCCGGTTATGGTTTCTCATATTTCGAAGACTTCCTGCAAAGTAGAACATTATTAGTCTCTTGAGCTATCATTCAAGGGTGGGGGAAAGACCAAGCTGGGGTGTTGATCCGGCCATACCATTGAAGCTGTGATGCCTCGAAAGACGGGCGGTCCCGTTGTTGGTCCCGTTAGGTTCCCCAGCGGCAGACCCGAGGCGGATCCGCGAGCGGGTAGCATTTGTGAGGAGAGGCGTCCGCTCATCGTTGCTCAGATTACTGTGGGAGCGCGAGAAGGTGAAGCGTTGTGTTGGTGAGGTAGGATGTGAGGACTCGGCGGACTCGGGGTTGGGTTGTGCGGGAGTCATGACGAGGCCGCTCCATGTCTTGTTCTTCTTCCGTCGCACAGGAGAAGTAGACATGGCGGGAGGGAATGGCAAAGAGAGCGGACTATGGCGGGTTCATGTAGTGGAGGTTTTGGTGGGGTGTGTGGAGAGAGTAGCTAGCTCGTACTCGTAGCAGAGCAGACTGCAGTTGTCAGGTAGACACTACACTGACACTTCCAACGCGGCGGCGGCAGTCATTCGGGCGATCACAGCCACCCATGTCTCGCTCTTTCTCTCTTGGCTGATTCTGATTGTACGTCCTAGCATGCTTGACTTCACTTACGGCAGAATATATCGAGACTTTCCCATGTGTAAAAAGAGGGGGATGTTTGGCGCACAACATGAAGCTGATATATTCATTTCCAGACGGTTGTGGCGTGTTTTTGCGTTGCTACCATGCGAATCCCAATAGAAGGAACCCCCCGCATGATGCAGTGCGAGCAAAGGTTCGGACTCGTGCAACCCCAGCATCCAGATGCAGCGGGATTCATGGTCTGGTTAATTATCCACATGGGCCTGTATGGGCCTGTATGGGCTTGTACGACCATCACGGGGCCTGCTCCGGTGCCAATAGCTGTCAGTTGTTGGCAGTAGATGGCAGTAGCTGTCTCTGTTTACGAGTTATCCCGCGCATCTCCCTCACACCCCGCGCCCGGAGTGGATGCAGCCATTTCGACATCGAGTCAGTATCCGCTTGTCAGCTTGGCCTGATTTCTGGGCCAAATCTTTCGATCTCGAAGACGCTGATATCTTGGTACGCGCTCTAGATCCCGACCCGAGTATACTACGTATGTCCGAGGCTGTCGGGGGAACGTGACCCGTCATTTTGACATTTTGACTCTTTATTCTGCCGCATTTTAGGGGTCCAATGATGCTCAAATGGATACCTGCATGCAGCCAATAGAGATCAGGGCGGTGAGCCCCTCCACAACTTCAACTTCCCTAGTCAGTGAACAGTGACTTTTAAACAAGAAGAAATATTGGAATATTGGAAGTTGACCCGCAGCGTCGCCATCTAAATTGAGCGTGATCTATATCGTGGGGTATTATTATGATATAAACCTCAACATCGCCACCTCAACACAATGTCAGCCAAGCGGTACCCCCAGTTTCTGCTGATTGGCGATTCCATCATCCAGTACACGAGCTTCACCAAAGACGGCTTCTCATTCGGAGCCGATCTTTCGGAACATGTCCAACGAAGACTCGATGTGATCAATAGGCTCGTCTCCACGCCTTAGATATCAACATAGCTAACCTGACCGAACAGAGGGTTGAGTGGTTATAATACCAGTCACGCACTGGTCATTCTCGACCATCTCATCCCCTCCTCCACTTGCGCCAAAGTCGATTATCTACTCCTCCTCTTTGGTTCTAATGATTCCTGTCTCCCCGACAGCCCAACCAAGCAGCATGTACCGCTAGACCAGTACCGAAAGAACATGCATACCATACTCAACCACCCTGGTATCAAAGCTCACAATCCCAAAATTCTCCTTGTTACTCCGCCTCCGGTGAACGAAGTCCATCTCGAGGCTGAGGACTTCAAGAGAGGCCACCCGGCTCTGACGCGCCACCAGAGCGTCACGGAGCAGTATGTCAACGTTGTGAGGGAACTTGCAGAAGAGTATAAAGATCGTGGAGTAGTACTAGTTGATCTTTGGACTGCCATGATGAAGGAAGCCGCGAGATTGACACCTGGTCATGTGGAAGGAGGCGCCTTGTTAGGTTCCCGAGAGAAGGGCGACAGTCCAGGTTTACGAAAATTGCTGGTGGATGGAATCCATCTCACGGGGGCTGGATACGAGGTATTTCTGGACGAAGTAGTACCAAAGGTTGGAAAAGAATGGGCCGATGAAGAACCAAACGATCCTTCATGGATCTTCCCGTGAGTGATTATCATACGAACAAAGAATGCCCGCTCATATTTTCTAAGTCACTGGTCGGTTGCTCCAAGAATTGAGTGATCACGCGAGATGGATTGGGAGATGCGTCACAGTGAAAATTACCGGCACAGTGCTTCAGGACGTAGACAAGGATGAAGATCAAAAAAGGGGTTTTACAGTACCGAAAGAAACAAGAAGTTTTGGGCCAACAAGAAGTCCAACAACATTCAGCGTCAGCCCCTTAGAATATAAAAATGAAACAAATTGAAAAAGAAAGTTCAGTTTCGATGGAGATCACAAACAAAAAGGAAATTGTTTTCAGGGGTAGTGAGCCCGCATCGCGTCACATCCATCCCTGCATTTCTGGGGTTAGAGCCGCTCTAACCACATGTCAACCTACCCCATTTGACCCCATTCCGTTCGATTGCAACTTCTCTCCAACTTCAACAACCCCAACCATCACCTCAATCTGTCTGTATCTTGCAGCCACGACCAAACCAGAGCGATATCTGCCATCTTCAACCCCGAAATATACAAACTTCGCGACTGATACCTGCGATCTGCAACCCTGAACACTGCTCACAGCACGTTGTAACATCAACACCCCCAGAATCAGCCAGGCAGATTTCATAGGCTCCTGACTCCAGTGACGATCTCAGCAATCCTTCTCCGTTGTCTACAACTCACATTGTATCCCCGAATCTTCAAAAACGCATCACACTGCCACTGAGCGCTCGACTCAAAGACTATCTCACGACCTGCAAACGCCCCTCAGACCTACCCCTTCGAATTTGATACAGATCAGACGATTTTCACCAACCATCGCTCGAGAACCACGGCATACAATCCCAGTGGTCGCACACGCGCGCAGTGGCCGGCGGTCCCAGGTCGATGCGGTGGTGGAGGTGGGTTTCGTGAGCACCACAAACGGCGGGCATCGTCCAAGGGATTGCTCTGCTGCCTGATACAAAGTCTAAAAGTGGTGGAACTTGCTGGTCTACAAGGGGTGGTACAGTCACCAACTCGTCCCAGCATCCCATGGAAATTCAGAATAGCGGGGTGACGAGATAAGCATCCTTTCCTGGTCCAGGCAGTGGGTACGCCTGCCACGACTCTCCCTTCGTTTGCTCCTGGCTCAAGTCTGGACACTATCGATAACCAGGTGGATTATTATCTCTGGACCGTGGCCAAGTTCTTCCGGTGCTCATCTTTAACCTCTTTCCTAATCGGTCGCATCGTTCCACTTAATTACCGTCTGCCCCTGGCCTGGATACGTTAGAGCTCGGGCATGGATTCGCAGTTCACGCCCACTCGAGAAGAATTATACCATGTACAGATGGATGTCAAGCATGTCCAAGCTGTACAGATCAACCATGCCGACCGATTATTGAGATTAGAGAAACGCCAAGCAGATGATGCTGCCCTCAAATCTGTCTGGGGTACGGGCTCCCCGTTCCCTGGTGTATTGAGTGGTACCCCTCAGCAAGGTAAGTCTATGTCAGGCACTCAGCGATGAACCCGCTAACATGTTCGTCTCAAAGGTCCAGTCCCGAACCCACCGGCCGACGTCTTCGATGACTTTGATGATGAGCAAGGAAATAATATACTGGGAAGCCTACAATTAGAAGCAGATGAAGAACCCGTGAGACGCGGTGCATCACGCGCCAATAGTGTTAGATTCGATGTCAGCGCTATGCAAGGATCCAATTGGGCTCAAGGATCCAGAAATTCAGGAGAATTTGGCCCTGTTCGTCCCAGCAGCGGATTTGGTAGTCACCCTATGACTGAGCGTTCACTATCCCACAAGTCGGACGGAAGACATAGCTCGGCGGGCCATTCAGTACATAGTATGCATTCTGCATCCGGACGGACGAGCAGCCTTGGGCTGGATACCAATTTCATCATAGGTGGCCAAGATGATGATTCTCCTCTTGATATTCCAGATCCACCACCAGGTTTGTTCGTTCTCGGATCCGTGCCCTCGATCATTCGCTGTTGGTTGACGACGAACTTCTCACACAATGCCCTTCTGTATGCAGATGTCTGCACAGGATCTCAAAGATCGGTCCTCGACTTCAGTTTGGTGAAAGAACTTGGGTTGGTGGATCAGATCCAGAAAGACCCCACTGGTCGTCAAAGTATTAGGCTTCCTGTCTATCTTCCAGAAGCCATCGTTACTCAACCATCATCGAGGTCTAATAGTCCAGCTCCTCAACTCCCCACCCTTACTACGGACTTTGAGGTGATCGGACTTTCCCAGCGCAGCAGCTCTATTCAGAAGAAAGCTATTCGTGTCTTCATTGGCAGTGACACCCTTCGCTCACACAATGCAGATATCTTGTTCTCGCAGAATCTCATGAGCCTCTATGGTGATGATCGGAACAAGCTTTCGGTTCCATTTGTTAGACCGGAAGACGAGAGCTCGTTCAAGAATTTATGTACCACCAATATGCCCCCGGAAAAGAATGAGCTGAAGGCCACAGCGGCGCCGTTCACGCCCACGGAAACGAAGCCCAAGGTCGATGTTGCCCCCGAGACACTTGCGTCTGCGCTCTCGAACAAGATTCAAACAATAAAATCCAAACCCGCCGAGCAAGATCCACGATCAGCATCCACAGTCGAGCCACAATCACCCTTCACGCCCATTTCCAGCTCAGAGATCAACGCATTGGGCCGAGCCTCCAGCATCAAAACCGCAACGTCCACCAACACCACTTCATACTCAGACACCTCATCAACCCACCGCCCAGATCCCGACCCAGAACCCCAACCCCGCACCTCCACCGACTCAGCCCGCCGCGAATCCGCCCCCGGCATCTGGGGCTCCTGGCGCCAAGTCAGCAGCGGCACTTCCAATACAGATCCCGAGTCAACATCCAGCTACCAGCGCGCCACCCGCAGTAGTGGACGAAGCATGAAAGTCCTCAAGCCGTCAAGCTCGAAATCCATTTCTTCCTCGGTCCAACGTTCTATGTCCACGTCCACCTCGACTTCTGACCAACCTCGCGTGTCGGGTGAGATGAGACGCAAGAGTCAGGTTGAGAATTTGCCGCCTAGGTGGGAGAAGAAGACGGATGGAACTGGGACGAGGGTTAGGAGTGAGAGTCAGAATCCAGTGGGTGGCGCGAGTGCTTTTGCTTGGATGAATCCTAGTGGTGGCGGGAAGAAGACTAGTGCTGCGGCTGGGGAGTAGATGTACTCTTACCTGTATTAGAAGTGCGGCACAAGCTGCGTTATGGGAGGAGAGAAGAAGACTTACCTGTAATTGTAAGCAGCTGGTGATAGATGATATGAAATTAAGATCAAATAATGAAAAATGTACCAACCAATCTCTCCCTCCCTCGCTTAAATAAGGGGGGCAAATATCCCCTGTCTATCATGCTTTTGTATTCGATTATTCATCACCAAACCCGAGTAACTATAAATACACTACCCCTCAACGCAAAAAGAAGAGGTTGTCAGGTTGAAAGTATGCGGCAGTTCGAGCCTCTGCCAGACCGTGACCCTCCACAGGTAAGATATCCGCCACTTTTTGTCCATATAGAAGAGACTGGATCAGTGATGTCGAAGCAGAGACGAGATTTTGGGTCAGTGAATGAATAAACCTGCGAAGGAACCAGTGAGTTGACAGCAGAGAAATCTTTGACAGAAAATCTTTCAACTTTCCCCCATGACTTCGTCCCCACGCTGCTAAGCCAGGCTGCAACAGATCCAGCTCGGGATTATTTTTACATTCTACTGTGGGTGTTGAAATTTGTAAGAGACGTGTCACCTACTTGCAAATTGCATATTCGTTCGTTTTTACGAGCACATGGAAATTTTCATGGTGTGAAATGAGATTTTGCTTTTATAGGAGAAGACTGGCGTGTATGTTTTAGCCTTTTAGTGGGGAAAGAAGAACTGTGGAGGGGAGATGATGGGTGAATGGTGTGAGAGGGTGTATAAATAGGTTGGTTGGGGCTCTCCGTTTGAGGGGCCAGAGATTGGTTATGACGATGATGAGAAGTTTATGGGTGTTTTGGGGGGTGGAGACGGATGAGATGTTTGGAACGGGTGTGTGGAAATGATATTATCAAGGACTTTGGGACCTTTGCGAAAGGAATTTGCGGGGATGAATTGGAAGGGTGGATGAATGAACGACTTTTGGACTGACGGCGAAGAGTTTCTTGACCACAACAATTTTCGGTGGCCTCCATTGAAGGTCTCAATATTCTGTAAAATTCTCGATAACCGCCGGACTTGCATCACATGTCCGTCTCTCCTTCAACCCATTATGGCTGGGAGTGATGATATATTTTGGCATGTCAAGGGGATTCTTGGGCGGAATAATAAAGTTCTTTTATAGCAACAGAAGAGAAACCTGAAATGCCATTTGATTCGAGGTATCCCCACGACTAGCGGCCTTGAAAGATAGGATGGTGTAAGGACGTATACAACCATCATATGGAGGGAGAGCAATAGGGTAAATATTGTCTAAAGAACCCAAGTGCTAGCTACAGGAAACGCTTTATATGCATATGGTCACGTGTCTGCGAACCACGTGCCACACCCCCTATTCCACTACAATGGGTATAATTGGGGATGTGAGTGCAGAAACTAACGTCCAGCAATCTTCTACACAAGTTGGGCGAATGGGGCATGTAACGTTGCACGTGCTTTCTCTCTAAAATGAAAGGGGCGCTCAGAGACTAAAATAGGTGATTGAATGAACGAACGAACACAATATTGGCAACAGCCACGTCCCCGAAAGAAAAAAAATACAACTTTTAGTAACTTATCGGAGTAATTTTCCAGAAATGCAGCAGGTGCTTCATGGGAGTGAATGGATGAGAAGGTTGCTATATTTGTTCATGGCATTGAGCCGCTCTCAAGTTTCTTTTATAGGAATTCTTGAATCGAAGATGGGGTGAAGGATATGAGTGAATGAAGTTGAACTGGTGGGTATAAATACACGCAAAATTTGTGGATCTTCGCTCATGGTGTGCCTCATAAGGACAACGAAGAAGCATTCGGCGCTTGAGGGGAGGAATTTATGGCAAAGCAATTGAGAAGCTGGGGATTTAGATGTTGCGGCGGTTTGTATTGGTTGGTGATTTGAACGAGTGATCTTGAGTAATGAGTGAATGATTGAGCGGGTAAATGACGAACAGACGTTGGAGTGACAGCAGTTTTGTTGTGTGAGCTTCAACTGTCAATTGCGCTCAGAATGGCGCTCAGCAGGGTTTGGAAAACCTTCTGAGGGATGTGGATTTGGAGATCCTATTTACATGTCTCGCTCCATCTGAGCTGACGTTGTACCTCCAAAACTTTATGCGAATGTTCAAGAGAAAGGTTGAAATTGTTTATATTCCCGGAGATTAGAAATTAACCCCTAGCTTTGGGGCAAATGTCGGGTATAAATTTACAAGCCACTTACTGACCCAAGTCTCTAAAGAGATTAAACCGAGATTCATTGATTACCATGAGTGGTCCACATGTTTTCCCCTCTTCTGCTGTTATGTGATGTGGAGAAACAACGACTTCTGAAAATCAGGAAGCTGAGGCAAATGCTACACGCGTGAACGACCGAATGAATGACCAAACAGCTTGACAGAAAATACCTCACAGTATCCAAAAGTGAAATGACAATTGTCTGAAAGAAACTTAGATGGCATTCTGCGCGACATCAATTATTACAATTAATTTACAAAAGCAACGAGAAAAAGGTAAAGTCCTCTGGCTCTGACCATTCCTGAGCGCCGAAATATTTGCCTCATTTCCAGTGTCATACAACTAGCAGTCTTTCATATCCTCATCCTTGACTGTTTAACTCAAAATTTGATCAATGTCCTCCGGAATATTTCTTTCGAAAGGGGTATTCCTCTGACCATCCCCCAGCTCTAGAAAACGCGCATTAGCCCTTTGAGTAACATTCTGCGTCACCCCTCCCGAAAAAGCCTGCAGGTCCCCCAAAACACTTTCATCTGAAGGCTTCTGAACATTTACTCTTTCCTTCACACCCGCGAGTGCTTGTATTGGGAATGTCGCAATGCGGGTGGCAAGTGCCAGCGTCTCCTGTCCAAGTTCATCCGCGCTCTGGAAGCCTCTGTTCACCCAACCGATTCTCTCAGCTTCAGAAGCGTCTACAGAGCGAGCTGAGAGTATATATTCTAGAGCTCGTGCTCGACCTATCAAGGCGGTGAGGAATTGAATACCGCCACCTCCCGGTGCTAAGCCGGTACCAACTTCAAACTGAGATAATTTCGTGTTAGGACCTGCATATCGAATATCTGCTTGAAGTGCGATCTCATTGCCTACTCCACTGGCTCGGCCATTTAACTCAGCAATGGAAATTATCGGTAGATTGCGGAGGTTGCTGGTTAACTCGATGGCTTCCTCGGTGAGTAGTGTAAGGTTCCCAGGAGGAACGCCATGCTCAGTTTGCTGACTGAGGGTGGCGATATCGAAGTGAGAGATCCAGAAATCAGGATTGGCAGAGTCGATAACGATGACTTTTGTATCGCTCGTGTTGGTGTCGTTGGTGAGGCCTTGGCTTTTGAGACCGTTGAAGAAGTCTCTGAAGTCTGTTGCTAATGCTATGTCGAAGAGATTGATCGGAGGATGATCGATCGTGACTCGAGTAATTGAGCCGGTCTTGACGATTTTGAGGGCTCCGTTCTGGGAGGTAGACCCATTCAAAGTATTGGTACTAGTAGCCGTAGCTGCAAGAAGTGAAAGGAGAAATAAAGAGAAAGACATGGCGGTTGATTGAGAGGATATGCAGTGGAGGGGTCGACTTATCAGTGCAATAGTGAAAGTTCTCATTAACACTGAAGGATCCCAAACTTTATACTTTTTCGTCCTTGAATGAAATTAGTAGCAAGCAGCAACATCACTAATCGAATTAATAGTAATCAAAAATAGAAATCTCATCAAGCTGAATCAGCATACGAGGCCACTAGAGCCGGCGTTACTGCATCATGTTTCACACTAGTATGTTCCGCCAATATGGCATTAGAAAATATTGACAAGTAGGGAGAGCCAGAAAGAGATCGTCGGAGTTAAAGAGGTGCATTAGAAGCTATCAAAATATCATTCGGGGCAAAATATTACACAAATGTAGCATCTGACCTAATAGAACCGCATCTCATTCTGACAACCCTGCAAATATGTCGACAAAGGTGTCGGTCCCGAGACAGAAGGATCAACTCCATTCTGGATCGCTATGAACCTGTTTTGCAGAGTCTTCCATCTGAAGCAGGCGCCCATGCCTCACTTCCTATAACAGTTGGGCCCCAGAAAATATTCTCTGGTTCGTACTTTCTCTTAATTGGCGCGAGCTTCGGATAATTGTCTCCATAAAAGACCTGTTGCCAATTTGGTTGATTAAAATCGGCCTCGTTGAGGTAGGCGGCAGGACTTGGCGTAAGTTCTTCAAAAGCTGACCCAAGCAACTTCGTAACCTTAACAACCTTGACTTTCGTTCAACGTAGCTGTTTTTTCAATTATGGGCATTGACGAGGATCAGGCAGCTTGGGAGAAGGACCTCAAATTTCGTACCCAGAGAGTTGACGGAGAAGACGATCACCGCCTCGATTTCTTTTTTCTGATTAACGACAAAAGCTTCATCGTCACAGTATGTGCAACTCCGGACTCGAGCGACTCAATAACCCAGCTGGTATCTCGGTACCACAAAGCGTTTCATGAGGATGACGACGAAGAAGAGATTCAGAAGGCGCAAGGAGAAATCGAGGACATAATCTGCGACGCTGGGTGGCGCGAATTTGCTCGCCTGGCGCCCGCAATTGAGAAAGAGAACTCTGCGCCAATATTTCTTCATTCTGTTCTCAACCCAGAAACATTCTATTTTCGGTTGGTCACGCATGGAGAACATGCAGATCTCATTCAAGAACACCCCGCGCAATCTCCATACGGGCCTGCCTACCTCCACATCAACATCACGTCAGATCTGCCCAGATATGCAACACGGAAGATTCAATTCAAGAAGAATTTCATGGGTCTCGGGTTTAACGCGCACGTCTTTGTTAATGGCCAGGACATGTGTTGCAAGATAGCAAAGCCTGGTCACGCCAAGGCGGTGCAGCGTGAATACGAGTGTTTGAAGAAGATTGCAGACTCTGAACATGCGGGTTCTATTAGCGCCCCGGCGCTGCTTGGTCTTGTTGTAGATGGTGGGGACGAGGAGATTATTGGGATTTTGGAGGAGTATATTCCGCATGCAACGAATGTAGGCAGATGCGAAGGGGGCATCGAGGCCGTTGCTAGTGGGCGAAGGGCAAAGTGGGCGCAGCAGATTAAGCGGAGCATTGAGATGTTGCATGAGATTGGAATTGTATGGGGTGATGGGAAGCCGGAAAATGTTCTTGTCAATCATGAGACGGATGATTGCTGCTTAATTGATTTCGGGGGAAGTTGGACGGAGGGGTGGGTAGATGCTGAGTTGAGGGAGACAAAGGAGGGTGATGAGCAGGCTTTGAAGAGGATTCTTGAATTTCTAGCTGTATGAATGCTGGCTTTGTCGATCCACACATTGTAACAATACACTTGGCTTGTTTTGCTTATTCTCTAACGGCCGGTATCCTCATTCTCCATGCGGGTCATATGATCAGCGCTTCAAAAGGCTTCCAAATCTGTCTATCGCGAGTCTATATATGCCATATACCGGTGCAATGAAGGGCTTTGGAATCCGTGATTTTGTGACGACCCGAGTATAGAGCAAGCGGCAGCGTCACGCGAAGAGGGAACTTCACATGTTGGTCGACAAGTAGACTACGGATTGTCCTAGAGAATCTACAACTAAAGAGAGAAGAGAGAAAGGAGCAGAAGCTCCTTAAATACAAATAAGGGGGCGGGGTCGCTCTAAGACGCGTCCGACCCAGAAAAGGGGTAAACCCAAGCAAATACGTGATGATTGCAAACCGTCACATTACCCTCCCCTTCGAAAAAAAGCTCGTCTTCGAGCGTCCTAGCATCTCCCTATCGTAGTCCAGTTCGTCGTAGTCGTCGATATCTTGCTCCCAAGCTTTTAACCATTGCGGTAGCTTAGCTGGCAGCTCATGGGTTCGTGTTCCACCAACATGCTGACTGCAGGTGACCAACATTGCCAACGTGCATGACATCGTAAAACTATCTCCCTACAAATTTATTTGTTGCAACGGACGGAATTCTCTGTCTGAGATTCCCTTTTCTCAGTTATTTCTCCAGTCCTGTAATCCTACTTCAAGATCCTCGATATGCAACCTCCATTCCCCTGCCCCACCGCCACATGGCATAACGACACTTACGCGAGAATCTCGCCCTCCCGTCCAGAGCTCAGTGTGGCGGGTAAGACAGTTGTAATCGTTGGAGGGGTAAGCAAATTTCTCATGCTTGTTATGACGAGGAAGTATTCACTAAGAGGGTATCTCATAGGGAAGCGGCATTGGACGAGAGACGGCTTTGGCTTTCAGCACTGCCGGAGCTGCTCATGTAGCACTCATAGGTCGTACTGAAAAGACACTTCAGGAGACAGCTGCATTGATTTCGTCGGCGGGCAAAACGTCCAGCTTGGTGCACGTCGCCGATATTACCAAAGCGGACAGCTTGGCTAGCGCTGCTACTGCGGTAGGCAAGTGGCACATACTGGTGGTATGCTCAGGTTACTGTCCCACGCCGGCGACCCTGGCGCTTTCTGAAGATATTGAGTGGTGGAGTGGATTTCAGGTGCGCGTCTGCTTGTTCTGCTTGTTTTCTCTTGATCTGTCGTTAAGGCACCTCAACCGCGTTGAGAAGCTGACCCAGTCGCCATACTCAACAGACGAATGTTCAGGGAACATTTTTGACAACCAGAGCATTCCTACCGACCGCGGATCCCTCCCAAGCCAGCATCCTCGGATTAACCTCAGATGTCTCACTTATGCCCGTCAGTTACTTGCCTGGACTTTCTTCCTACGTCTCATCCAAGCTTGCACAAGCGAAAATATACGAGTTCTTAGCAGCAGAGAACCCAAACATATTTGTCGCAACTGTTCATCCTGGTATGGTTGAGACAAACAATTTTAACAGGACGGGCGCCAGTCCGGATAATCTGCCAATGGACAAAGGTACGATGAGCTTCATTTTGCCTATCCCCCTACTATTCTATGCTTTTGATGACGAAAGAGCACGCGAAATATCTACTGACGTGCCCAACAGTTCAGCTTCCGGCTCATTTTCTTGTCTGGATGGCCAGTGCCGAAGCTTCGTTTCTGAGAGGACGCTGTACTTGGGCAAATTGGGATGTAGAAGAGCTCACATCTAAGAAAGACATGGTACTCGGGGGATTGTTCATGACAGCTGGATTCAAGGGGCTTCCAGAAGCATGAGGTAAGAGGCACATTCGGTGACAGCTTTGATTCTTCAAGTCTGATCTTAACCTTAATTACTTGAGAGGAATTTCCTTATGATGTGTTTTGGCAGATAAAATTAGTCATTATTCGAGTCCATGCAAGACCCGAATCATCGCAAGAGATGCTCGAACACAAGGTGTAAAGAAACAGAATTGTTGCAAGAGCGCTGGGGATACTTTCTGCCTAACTTCTTTGTAAAATCAAGGGATAATGAGTTGAGTATAACACTAGATTACAAAGCATGTAGAAGACTTGTCCAATCTTCCTAAAATATCAGTCGCCACTAAACTTACTGACAACATCTAACCATGAAGGACATAGTGAAATTAGATGCAGCCAAAACGAACAGTGGAAATAACAGCATTGCAGAATTTTATAAAAGAGCAAGAATAAGAAGAGATAAAAGTGGCTGGACTACAGCATCCTGTGCGTGGCAGTATCAATGAACGAAGCCCTGTGGAATTCTCTCTCGGTGTTTGCGAGTGGTGATTCATGCATGATGGCATCTCTATCCTATACACCTCAGCCAAATAGTGCCGCCGCCCAAATTCATACACATATATGATACAGTCCCTCTGCCCTTGTGCTTTTCGTAATCGTACAAGCTCTCGTTGTCGTCACTTTCATATGTATTCCTCCCCACTCCATCATTATGAAGCATCTAAAACACTCCATTTCCGGGACCCTTCCCTTGCTCTGCTTGTATCCTCTTGATATATTGCTGGCTGACGGTGTTCCACGCTGCCATATACTTCTCCATGCACTGGGATAAACACGTCGATTCGCCCGATGAGATGGAGGCGCCGGGTTTAGCGATGCATTTGTCGAAGCAGTGTTCATTTACTTTCTGATTGGACATTAGCAGACAGTTCTGTCGCGAAAGAGAATATATGAAAGGGCTAAATACCTCGATGAGCTGTCTAGCATTCGTCATGGCAGCCTCGTTTCGTACTTGTTGCATGATCGCAGATTTTGGGTCAGAAGGACCGCCGAAGTTCATTGTGCTGTCCATGTTGAAATTCTATAATACACAGCGTTCGGTGGCGGTGTTCGTAAAGAGATATCTCGAGGTCGTGCGAGGAATTGCTTTTCTGGAGCTTCGTCGATGTTATCCAAACTTTTACATCTTGAAGAGACCGGAGGAGGGATAATCCGGCCGAAGCTACCCCGGATTAACTCCCTTGTTACTTTGAGGCCAGCTATGAATTAACGAGTGGATTAACTTCAGTCTCAGCCTCCTCCTCGACTTCTTGTGTGATTGTGCTGTGCGACAACATTCTTTCAATTCTTTACGCGCCCACATTGCAGACTCGACTTCGACCTTGGGGGTTTATTTAGTGTGTCCAAGGAGAGGAAAAAGGGATTAGCAATTATGTGGCTGCACACATCGCTGTCGGCCGCCTTATGGCTGGCAGCATGTGCTGTTGCTGGTATTCATGACCAGACGACTACGAATGCTGAGGGGATTCGCAGTATTCCTGTTTGTCTTTTCCATGCTGAGGACATAGAATTATGCTAATAGTGAAATAGTTGCGCACACACACTCTTACAACGGTTCGTAAACGACGATCTTCAACACTGAGGCAAGGGGGAATCTTTTCGCTGACTTGAGAAATGCGGATTATAGCCGTATTTGGATTCTGATATGCAGAGTCGGTGGTTTGATTTTGGCGGGGACACAATTATACGGGCAGACCAGTATGCGCGCCTTTGAAGCTCAAGTTGCGACACGAAGGGAATAGGAGACTGATGGATCACACAGATACATACGACTGACCTCTGACCGCCCTTCACAAGCCGGATGGATCTTCTCTCGCGTGCCCCTCACAGCGACCAACTGGGAGGTACGTCGCCAAAACACTTGCCTCACAGAACCGAGCAAGCACTGACCGAGCAAACAGATCGAAGTCGAGTTCAAAATTCACGGCTCCGGCACGCTCCACGGCGATGGCTTCGCAATGTGGCTCACCAAACAACGTGCTACAGGCGGCGACGTATTCGGCTCAGTAGACCGTTTCGAAGGTCTCGGAATCTTCTTCGACACCTACAAGAACAACCGTCCCGGCACCGTATTCCCCTACGTCATGGCCATGGTCGGCGACGGGCAAAGACCATACGACAAAGCGAACGACGGCAAGGACAACGAATTTATGGGCTGTTCTGCGCGCGGAATACGAAATGCGAATATCCCCACGAAATCGAAACTCACGTATTTCCAAGACAAGAGCCTGAAGCTGGAACTACAGTACAAGAATGAAGATACATGGGAGCTATGTTTCGAAACCAACGATCCACCTACGATTCCCAGCGTCGCATACCTAGGTTTCTCAGCCGAAACCGGAGAATTGAGCGATAACCACGACATCATCTACGTAGCAACCAAGAACTTGTATGACACCAAAGGCCGACCCGACGGCAGCGCAGCCCACAAAACCAGCCCCGGAAAAGGCAGCGCGTCACTGAAGCTGAAGAAAGAAGGCGGAAGCTGGACCTGGTTTTTCTTCAAGGTGTTTTTGTTCTTTGGGCTGATTGGAGGTGGGTATGTGGGGTACACGGCTTGGAGGACGCAGCAGAGAAAGGCGCATCGGTTTTAGGGGACCGACGATGTAGGCCGTGCTCTGGTGCGTTTGTTGATACTGCGAGAGTGGAAGTGGGGACGAGGAGAGGAATCCAAGAAGCGTGTGTGAAAAGGGGTGATGGGTGGGCGAATCCTGCATTTTTGGGTCTAGGAGCGTCTGTATACCAAGGAAATTACCAATTTAACAAAAGCTCTGTTAAAATCATTCAAACCTCCGTATCTGGTATCATAATTCTCTTCGGGTGAGGAGATTGGCAGCTACGCAATGCTGGGTAAAAAGAGTAAATTTATCCATAGCGAACTTGAGCGATGAGGAAGGATTCAACTTCTCCCGTGAGAGCAGTCAATTTCTTTCTCTACGCTAAGGTATCAATATTGATCGTATAACCAGTTCCGCCAATGCTATTCCATACTATTCCTATGCAAGCCCAAACGCCACCGCTGTCATCAATCATTTATACAAACAAGTTGTCTATCCCAAGTCTTAATCCAGTATCCATAATTCTAAAAACCCGCCCTATCCTTCTCCTTCCGCGTCTTTTGCAATCTTTGGCTAACGATGTAAACGAGTCCCTCAGGAAGTAAGCGCATTACTCATCCCCATAATCGCCATGCCAATAAAGCCAAACGCAATACACAGATTGCGATTATGATTCAAACTCAAACTCTCCACAAACAGCTGTAAGGCAACACTAGTCATAATGCCCGCCGTAACAGCAAACATGCATCCATACACCGCGCTCCCCGGTTTACGGCCCTCGTGCCCCGCAAGCTTGAACCAAGCAGCAGCCAGTCCGGCTCCGAGAGGCTGGCTTACGCCGCCTAGCAAAGACGCCCAGAACATGGCGCGGAATCGGGAGTGGAGGGCTAGGAAAAGGGGGAGAGCCATAGCGAAGCCTTCGGATATGTTGTGAATGAAGAGGGCCATGAAGACGGAGAAGCCGAGTGAGGGGTTCGCGTGATTGGTGGCATAAGTTATGAAACCTTCTGGTAGCTTGTGTAGAGCAATGGCGATGGATGTTTGCAGACCGATGGACATGAATGCGTTCTCCGGGACATGGTGATGGTGCTGTGCTTCTACGTCCTCGATATCGGAATCGCAGTCTGCTTCGTCCATAGGTTCCCGCGAGTGGGCGCGCGTTACACGTGGCGAGGAGTGTGCTCGTGAGCGGTTGGGGGACTCGGAGTCTGAGCCTGAGCCGGTGGAGTTTGGGTAGAAGTTTGCTGTAGCTGTACGGAGGAAGGTCGAGCGACGGGAGGTAGAGGGTGTTTTGGCGGCAACGTGCTTAAAGCATTCTTGACCGCAAGGGTCTGAGTAGCCGTAACAAGGCCCTGTGGAGTCACAGTTCGTTTTCGTGTCTTTTACAAACGACAAGACTCGTTTTTGGACTTGGATCATGGAAGGTCTTCGGTCATTCGACTCTGTTTCTCGGCGACTGTTTGGTGGGGCTCTGTCGTTACTTCTTGTAGTTGTTAAATGCTCCGCGTGTTGGTTGCCAAGCTTCCCGTTAGAAGTCTCCTCGGGATGTAATAAAGGTGTGGACTCGGTAGCCGTTCCGTTCGATATCTTGCTATGATGCGAGCCGTCCAGCCCGTGATCCCCATGTGAGCCCCTCCTGCTGTGAGAGGGATGGTGAGATCCCTCTTCGTGTTGGTGATCGCAGTCTACAACATGCGAAGGGATATAGTGGTGTAGAAATCTCGAGATAATCTGTATTCCAACAAACCCAACCATAAACATTCCTAGCAATAGCCATGCCGCTGCCGAGGGTGAGTAGCCGCTTCGTATAAGGTATTTCTTTGAGGAGGGGAGCATGCTATACAGGGCAGAAAACAGCTAAATTTTGTCAGTATTTGCTTTGGCAAAGCTGTCGCAAGACTCACCATGACCCCAAAACTCAAGCTCAACGAGGATGCAAGGAAGACATTGCTGTCCTGTATCCTGAAATTCCTTCTACTCGGTATCAATCGAACTAGCACATCCACGCATATTATGCTGGCCCCGGCGACACAAGCTATGGAGGGGTCAGCCAGGAATCCCCGAGCGGCAAAGCTTCACCTACCTATGCCACTGACTATAGACATAATCCAGCCTCGAGTATCATTATCCATCGTAGTATTCATGGTCGCGGTGACTCTGCGATAACAATTCTTGGAGGCTGCGTTAAGCGCTTGCTTTGTTCTTGTTCTGCTGGTCTTGCAACTTGGGCGAGTGGGATTTTGGCGCAAGTCGCACAGAAGTTCAATCTGGATGATAGGCGTCCTGGAGCTATGCGTAGAAGCTGCAAAGGACGGGCTACATTCAGAGAGCGAAGGCGGGTATGTCTTGAGGATTTGAATTCGTGGGTGTCGTCGTCTTGGGGCGGATTAGTGAGGTGAGGGTCTTTTCGTGGCAGGTCCTACCCAAAGAGGTCCTCAATTTCAGAGATCCACAAGGTTGCTGCGGGCCGTCATCGTCTTCAGATTAGCGTGCATAAACCCTGATTCGCGAGCGAGTCAGCAGCCGCTTTTGGCAGCTGTACTCACAACAGCTCACATGCCTCCCGATTGGCTGTGAGAACCACCAGAACCTCATTTCTGATTTCACCTCACCTCGTCTCTAACCTTATCCTCTGTCGACTTTTTAACCATCAACAATACTGGGTTCCATACAGCACAAAATAATTCACAATCACGGATAGACATGGATCGTTTCCCATATTCTATTAATAAATTGCCATTCGGAATGTCTTTTCACGCGTTCTCATTTCACTACCAGTGATTGAGACTGTGTTGAGGTCTTTTCGTGTGCAGCAATTCCACTCTCGATCAGTCACTGAGAACAAGTTCCTGCGCATCTTGTATTTGACAGAAATATCTAGTCTCGGACTATACAAAATGAAGAAGATTCTCCTCAATGACTTGGTAGCATTTCCAATCCTCAGGTAAAGTCTCAAAAAAAGACTTGAACAACCTCAAACACCAACTCCCATTTCGCGCTCAAACTTAGCCATGGCGTCCTTGTACTTCTCCTCCGCGGCTGCCGCCTCATTATCAGCAGCCTCAATGCTAGCCTTGGCCTCTTCTTGTTCCTTTGCAAGTTGGTGCATAGCATAGACGTCCGAAACGTACACATCCTTCAAGCTCTCCATGTGGATGTGGTCTCCCTGCTTCCACTTCCCAAGAATAGCACTCAACTTCTCGAAACCGTTATCTCCACGTCGCACTTGAAGAGCTTTGGCTTTCGCCGCATCTGCAAGCGCGAGCAATCTGGTCAACTCCGCTGTTGTCTCTGACGCTGCCCCCAAATCATGGATCTCAACCTGCAGAGCTGAACGCTTCGGGCTTTTTGGACGGGAGTCTGCGCCTGTTGAGATAGGTGAATCTGGGAGGCTAGGTTCGAGAAGACGTAGGCGCTTATTTGGACGATTTCCGAATCTGCCAAGCTTGAATATGCCGCCTTCTTGTGATGAACCCGGAGTTGAATCCGCCATATTGACGTCCTCGGAGTCCAGAATCTGTGGTCGAAGAACAGCCGACTCGCGAGGGATGGCACGAATCGCCAATTCCTTGACGGGTGATACTGAATGATAGTCAGCACCTGTTCTCGCCTCCATACATGAACGATTGCTTACCTTTAGGATATCCACCCATTCCCCCACGAAAATTATACCAGACCGTCGCCAATTTATGGCGAGCTCCATTCATGTGCTCCAACGTCCACAGCCCAAATCCAACCTTTCGCCTGTATGTATTTAAGAATGCACGCAACTGACCAGCCATCAATTCGCCACGATCTTTTGCCGCCTTAATCTCCTCCCACTCTTCCAATCCTCCCAGCAGCTCATATCCAGTCAGCAATCCCCAGTGTTGAACCAAGACGTGGAATTCATCGACGAGGAACTGGTCCTCAGGGCCTCGACCGATAGCCACAAAATTGGCTGTTGGCTCTCCGATCGTTCGACAGATGCTGATCTCACGCCAGACACGATCGAAATCCAAACGCGTCCGCTGCTGGTTTACAACCGCTCCAAACGCATGGTCCTTTTTAAGTTCCTCCTTGCCATGGCCAATGTGGTCGAGGTAGTAGACCGCCTTGGCGATTTGCCCGGGTGAGGTGACGGCTCCAATTGATTTTTTCAGAGCATTGGCCTTGATTTGGATATCGGGGTCATAATCCGCGAGGATCTCCTCGTAAGACTTTCGATGCGCCATTGTTGTAGGCTTGCTGATCAAGTGTTGCGGTTTCAAGTTAATGAAGATCGTGGCGGAAGCTTTCGCTTTTGTTGACGAGGGCTTGTTGACCGACGAAATGTGAATTGGGCGTGTCTACCTCCCCTTCAATTTAGTTTCAAAGGTACCGTTCCAGTTTGTTACTTAGTCTCTGATCATTTCCCTAACACAACACATCCACAGAACCAACGCAAAACAACTTCGGGCTTTCCCATGATTTCTTTTTGTCCCTTGCGAACTACATTATGGATTCCAACTCTTATAATCTCCTCAATGATAATACCACATTCTAGGATCTCAAATACTATTGCTGAAGTTCATTAGAAGCTTTATAATACCGATGCTCCACTCAAATGTTTTCAAGCCTTAAGCTGAATCATCCATGGCCGGTTGCTTTGCGGCTTATTGTGCTCTCTCGGCTTGCGAGACTCGCTATCTAGCTTCGACAAAATCTTCTAGATGAGCCCTCTCGATTCACTTCTCTGCTTGAGGATCCAGTGTCTTCGCTATACAAAGCTATCTGCTTATTTTCCTTGCCCTTCACCAAATCTCCCAATGCGTCACCTAAAGATTGCCATCGGTGGGCTATGACGAACAATTTATTAAGGTTGAGCTGACTTTCTATATCATCTCTCTCATTGATATAGAGATTATCAAGCGTTTTCTCGACAGCACGATAGAACTTCATATCAGGGTCAAAATGGTGTTCAATTCATTGGATTTAGCGACTTGGGTAGATCCCCCTTCACGGCTCTAGCGAGCTAGTTCCGTGCAGAACAACCTATTTCATGATCGCTCTATAGTCAATCAAAACTTAAGTGCAACGCAGTCTTAGAAAGGAAGAAGTAAAATGATAATAAAATTACCCTGATAATAAATAAAGGAAGTCAAGGAAGTACCCGCTGAGATTGTCCAGTTTTGATTGGTACGCTCGTACGGTGTCGCTAGAGTACCCCGCCCTGCTTCGGCCCTTCGGCGCCAGGCAAGCGCGCTCGCGCTGCAGCCCTGCGGACTCCGGCCCCTGTAAGTGCATGATCCGCAGCAGTCTCCACGCGAAGTCCGAGCCTCATCAATTGCACTGCCCGTCTATATATATTATCTCAATTGAAGATACCATAGATTCTTCACATCCCAAAGCCCTCTTCTTCATCACACTACGATTCCTCTCTCTATAATCATGTCCTCTGAGCTCAAATCACCACCGGCCATAACCCTCTACCGCGGCTTCAAAGGCAGCGGAGCCTATGTCTGGTCTCCCTTCGTTAACAAGTAAGTGAGAACAGACTGCGGATCTTTAGCTCCCCCTATTCATTAGTCTTTTTTTCGCGTACTTTGTTCATCGGAATACTTACACTTTCTCCAGACTCGAAGCGCGATTTCGTCTCGCCAGGCTACCCTACCTCACAGACAGCGGCTCTCCACTACAGGGACCGAAGGGCAAAATCCCTTACATCAGAATATCCGATCCAGGATCTCAGGAACCGCCTAAATTTCTCGCAGACTCCACGCTTATAATAGCGAAGCTGGTGGAGGAGGGACGTCTCGAAGATCTCAATGCCAAGCTGTCACCCACAGAACGGGCGATGGATTTGGCAATTCGTGCGCTGTTGGAAGACAAACTTTATTTCTATCAGGTTAGAACATATTTTTCCTTCTCAGTATTTACTTAAATTGTTATTGCTGGATTTGGGTCATGTGGATGCTAATTCTCCCCTTGATATTGACAGACGTATGAAAAATGGCACCAAAATTACTATACCATGAGACCACATGCACTAGGTGCATTGCCTTACCCCGTCCAGATTGTGGTCGGCTTACTCGCTTATCGCAAGATGAAGACTATGCTCCACGGTCAGGGAGTGATGCGTCTGACGGATGACGAGATCGCAGCCGCGCGGTTGGAAGTGTACGAGAGCATCAATGATCTACTTGTTGCGTCGAAGAATAAGTCGAAACGTAATACGGGAGCGCCATTTTGGGTGTGTGGTGGTGAGGGTCCAACAGAGGCTGATGCGACGCTATTTGGATTCGTGACATCGGTGTTGGTTTGTGATGCGTAGGTCTCCCAATCATCCAAGAGGTGTACTGAATGCGGGGCTAATTTTTAATGAATAGGGGGCCCGAGTCGAGAAAGCTGGTCAAGAGCTTTCCTACTATTGTTGAATATGCCCGCAGGATCCATGATACTTTCTACCCCGATTTCGATCTTTGGGAGTAATGAACTTTGTACAGCATTTGTAGAGATAAATGTATACCATTGCACGTCACACCCGTTTTTATGCGCTTCAAGCTTAACCCATTCTATTCCGCGTGCTTTTCCACGCTGCACCATTTCTTTCCACTAACGAGCTCACACTCTGACCCGTTTCCTTGCTTTGCTCTGTAAAATGTTGCGTTTGACCTGTAATCAATTGGTTATTGTTCCACATGATCTAAGAAACGAAACCGCGAGTGCGAGTCCACTTACCCATCCCAAAAGGCAAGAAATTCATGTAGAGGGTCTCCCAGTGGCCTTCCGGTACAACATACGTCTCGTGCATAATACCAATCTGTGAATATTTCTTCGAAGTCTGGCGGAAGAAATCCCAGCCCTCCTTGTGTGTTGGTCCTTGTGCAAATCTTTCAAGACTGTCCAAGTCTTTCCAGTAAGAGAACCAAATCGTGGCGTTATTGGACTTGAGGTTGCTGGTTTTAAGGCACGTTGTCTTCCCCAGAACTAAGTAGAAGTTTTATCATTAGTTATGTTGTGAGACATGGGAGGAGGTAGAATTTGAACTTAAATTACAGCTCAATTTCTCGCGGTCTGTCTCGGCGTCTTTCCGCGTAGCTGAATACGTTTCTCCCACTTCTGCCATTTCAGGGGCGTATCGCCCGTTTACACTGAATAGAGGCGTCAGCTCTGAGATCGCCACGAAGCTTCGTAACAAGGTACTCACTGGTTTGATCGGGAGCCCAGTATGAAGACGACCACCTCCTGGCCGGAGGGTTTAGGAGACAAGGAACCATCAGCCTGTGAAATATCGGTGGATAAATGTCCTAATAGAACGCCTTTCATGCTAGAATCGGATATCATGCCATTTCGGGTCAAGAAGTTTGCCAGCACACGAGATACTAACAAGACAAGAGCAGGAGTGGTAGCTAACAGCCGAGGAAGAACAGCCAACAATAGTATCTGGAGACAAGCACTAAGCAGAAGCCACGTTGAAATCGCCAAATCATCACGGAAATACTTCAGCTTCATCCGAGCCATGTTGGCAGATGCGAAATTACTTGAAGGGTTGGGGATGAGGACAAGCTTGACAAATTTCCTCGTGGCTGGCATGACTTTAAAATATCTATACACCCACTCGTCTATAACATTCACCAACACTAACAACTGTTTTTTCAAGTTCAATGCTTCTATTGGATCAAAGTGTTGGTTGCTTACTATACTAGCGGCGAATGGCATCCCCCCGCGATGTTGCCAACACCTTTGATGCGAAAGCGGGGCACGCTCGCGGTGGACAAAAAAAGACGGCACCGATTTTGAATGTCCCAGGCGGCGTGGAACATTCAAACCCGCAATATTTAGTCCCGCTTTTTTTGTCCACCGCGATGCACGTCAAAGGTTCCGATGTTATTCCGGAAGGATCGGAACCCGGCCCAACATTGGAACCCAGCCACCAGCCGTCAGCTTCAACAATCAGCTTATCTCCCACAGAAATCCACAGAAACACAGAACTGATCTTCCTCACGATTTAGTTCTACAGTTTAGTTTCTAGTCGAAGGCTTCTCCCGCGGTAGAATTCATTCAACATGGCGCTGAACCGGCTCTCTACCAAGGGCAAACTTCTCAAAGTGCAAGACGGCACCAAATATGCTTATGTCTACGTTCCTGCTAAAGATTCGAAGCCGACCATGTTGCTCCTTCATGGCTTCCCAAGCTCTAGCTACGATTGGCGTCATCAGCTCAAGTCATTGACGGAACTCGGCTACGGCGTTCTTGCGCCGGATCTGCTGGGCTATGGCGATACGGACCGTCCCACGGAAATAGAGAAATACAAGTTCAAGCAAATGGTTGCCCATGTCACTGAGATCTTGGATAAAGAGTCGTTGAAAACAGTGATTGGCGTGGCTCACGATTGGTAGGGTTTTCTCGTTGAAGATTCGACTTAAATAAGCTAATTATCCCACTCTGATGGGGATGTGGTCTCCTTTCCCGCCTAGTCAACTACTACCCGGAAAGGCTATCAGCTCTTGTATTCACTTCAGTGCCATATATTGAGCCAGGTTCCTTTGACTTAGGTAAATCAAGCTCCAAAACCCCCTGAGTTTCGCTGATGATATTGGCAATTAGATGCTATCAATGCAATGACAGAGCAAATATTCGGTTATCCATGCTACGGCTACCAGAAGTTCTTCTGCGAAGATGATGCTGCTTCTATTTGTGATAAGAACGTAAAGTGCCCGAACGGTGGTTACGTATCTATCCACACTCACTAATTCTGCATAGTACGAATCTCTGACCTCGTTGCTCTATCCCTCCGATCCCGGGGTGTGGAGGACCGATCTCTCCCCTTATGGGGCTGCCAAAGCATGGGTCTCAGCCAATACCATCAAGCCTCCACCCGTGTGGTTATCTGCCTCAGAAATTAATACTCATAATGATATACTGAAATCTGGAGGCTATGAAGCCCCACTCAATTGGTAAATGTCCCACATCGATTGTTGATATTGCCATTGACGGAGTCAAATCCAGGTACAAAGCCACTGTACGAGGCTACCAAACCGACGACGATGCTCAAATACCAGAAGAGCGAAAATTTGTTGACGCTCCTACTCTAGTTATAATCTCAGATCAAGACTATGCTACTCGAGCAGAAATGGCTGAGCAGATAGCTCCGGCTCGTCTTCGAAACTTTAGCATCAAGAAATTGACGGGGTGTGGTCACTGGATTCAGTTGGAGAAAAGGGATGAGTTTTCTGAAGCTTTAGTTCAATTTGCTGTAGAAGTCAGCGGAAAGGTTTGAAGGTTTTGCTTGGCAAGTTCGTGCTCCTTGGGAGGTCTCAAATTTACCCCGCAGCGGGGTAAATAAAGTTAAGCGAGCTCGAAAAGGGGGTAATTTTCCCATCGGACAGGGCTCGGATATATGCAAATATCTGGCGAAGCAACTAGCAAAAGTCTCCGTATGTGATTCAAAAAATCAAATTAAAACCCCGTACTGGAAATACCAATGAGCGTATAAACCAATACGGAGGAATGCTTTGACTAAACAGGCTTCATGTAGAGATCGTACTTTAGATCTAGAGATCTGTACGGGTAAAGTTTGCATATTACACGAAGATATACTGTACCCAAATAGTGACTCGTAAACTCCCCTAAGGCTAATGCTGCCGTTGACGCCTGACTCGAAGTCATAACCTTCTCTAACCCGCTGTTGAGTTTGAAACAGGTATTTATGGATCCAGCCCGATTTACTCCTGGCTGCATAAAAGCGGGGCAATAGCGCGGGGCAATAGCGCAGCCCCCTTTTATGGCACGCACCGCTGTGATGTGCAGGATAACTGCGGGGTGCTAGGGAGTGGCTAGCGATTCGCTGGGTGGTTGGCGGCTTGGCGCATCGTGAGGATAACCTCTGTATCTTCTCGTAGTCTTCATAAATCATCCATCTCTAATAAATACAAAACAGCTCCTTCACAGAACCTAGTCTTTCAGTGCTTGTTCGTTTACACGACATTTAATATATAATTCCACATGATTTGATACTCTGTTTCAAACATGGTCACACAGCTCAAAAAGACACGGGAACTTCCATTTCTTTTAAGCCTAGATCGAGGGCGGTGAGGACACGAGAATGGGTTGCGCGTTCCACATTTCTTTCCCGAGCATTTTCCCGGGAATTTCCATGCGGATTAGAAGATGCTCATTTCCTCTACCCGTCGCAAATATCTCGGCATCCGTTCCAATTGGTCGAACCAGCTCGACTGAGACCTGGTCGGATGTTGCCGATGGAGAAATGAAATTACTTCAAAGTAGGTCGGGACCTCGCGTAGCCATCCGGAACACCTCTCATACAGCACAAGAGTGACCCGAGAAAGTCGGGAGATTTTGGACAGCGAAGGCTTGACGCTGGTAAGTGCTACCGATGGCAAAACCCCGTACCAAGGTTGTGGTAAGGTTATGGCTTACTAGGCTAGATCCCCGGACTATAGAACGCCTTGTGAACCTAGGCTTCTGCACAAGCCCTTGTCCCTTTTCCTATTTTTCACTCCCACCCGAGATATATTGCCACAGTGTCCATGAGTCTTTATTCGTGCAAACCTTGGCTCTGGTTAGCTCAACATCCCCTGTCTACATAATTGGGTCGCAGAACGCCCCTTAGAAAGCACATTCTATTTCATCATTGAGTGACGCCGGTTTTTCTGCGCAATGGCGGTGCGAGAGGTTGACAGAACGCGGCAGCATTCTTTGATCGTGTCATCTGTAGTCCTGACTTCGTTAGCAGGTATGTTCAGGAAGAGTCCTGAGAAGAGTCCTAGGGAGAGTCGCTAGCTGACTGATATTGGTAGCCCTTGCAGTGGCATTGCGAGTAGTATCAAGGTCTATCGTCATGCGTAAGTTGGGAGTGGACGACTGGATGATGCTTGTCAGTTTGGTATGCCATTTCCAGCTAGGAGCTGTTCAAGACTTAGCGGCATCAAAAACTGATTTTAGTAGTTTTTTACTGGCTCTTATTTGTTTCAAATAATATACGGCTTGCGATTTGGAATTGGACTTCACATCTCTGATCTCTCTCCGACAGACGTGGTGTCACAACTGAAGGTACGTTTATATCTTCGCGAAGAGCCCAGCTTCAGGCATAGACAGAAAGCTCACTCCCGCAGCTTGTTCTATCAATCCAATTAACATACCCTGTCATCGTTTCTGCTATAAAAATTTCTATCCTCTGTTTCTATCTGAGACTAGGTGAGTGAACATATCAGACTCTCATCAATGAAAGCAAATTAGACTGCTGATATGTATATCTAGCTGCGAACAACGACCGTCTTTGGAGAATAACTTATGGGACGATCATTTTCATAGCAGTGTTTTTCCTTCAGACGGAGATAGTCACAGCCCTACAGTGTCGCCCGATTAGCATGATGTGGGATCCAAGCGGCCAGGCGCAAGGCCACTGTATTGATTCCGAGGCTTATTTCTATTGTTAGTATGCATCTTCGAATTTTCAAAAACGCCCAAAGTTTAATGTATGATCCCACCCTCTAGTTGTTGCAGTGATTAATGTCTTATTGGACATTTGGGTATTGATACTGCCTATCAAGACTCTCAAAAACATCAACAGACCGACCAGAGATAAAATTGCGTTATTCATTATTTTTGGCTTAGGTGCTCTGGCTTGCATTGCCAAGTTAGTGACCTTCTCAATCATTTTTAACTTGAAGTAGCTTACGATATACCAAATAGTATGATCCGGCTACATACAATTCGATTCGTCTCATTTTCTAGTGATCAATTCTACGATGGCACTCCTGTAAATAATTGGTCGATGATCGAGATCAATGTTGCCATTATCTGCGCATCTGTCCCTGGTAAGCTTCTAGGCTTCTACTATCGAGGGTATTTACTGACCTCCATACTCTCAGCTTTGAGACCACTTTGCTCCAAAATAGTCCGCGAGCACATTCTGGGTTCTCAATACTACCCCGCTAGCGGGAGACATAGCCATCCGATAGAGTCGATGAACAACTATCCAGAAAATGATATCGGTCGGATACGTGACTTAGAAACAGATCCTAGTAGTCATAAGAGCTCAGGTAGTGACAATATTGGGACCCTGGATCAAATTCAAATCTCCTCACCCATACCTGGAATCGATTCATCAAAGGAGTTAAAAGTTTAGGAGTTTTGAGTTAGGTTGCGCTGTAAATTTTAAACATGGCTATGAATGCCCTTGAGCAGAAATATATACTGATCTCTCAAAGGACCCTTCGTGGTAGTGTGAGTGCCCACGAACGCTATCCAGAGTTGTAATCCAAAGTGAACTTGCCTGTCGACATGGAGTTCTGTTTGCATGGAGGGAGATTCAATCGACTTCTGCGTCAAGGCCCAGGCTAGGATCTGGTAGGATCGACCGAATCATCATACGACATGCTAATAAACCGTGACGCAGACATTCTTCGATCAGCAAAAGCGGAGAAACATTACAGGCGTCATCCGTGATCATAAAGTAGGATAGTATCTAATCAATATGTGTGTAACAGCGTCGCAGTAAGTCTCGAAAGTGAGAAGTCCGCTAGCGATAGTCCTTCATACCCTGAAATTGTTTTAATCATCGTAGTTGTTCTGGCGTCGATGATGAACGTAAAAAAATTATCGTTTAACTCGGGGCACAGCAGGAATTCGTCAGATATTAGTATAATTTTACAAGCTTCCCCATGACCCCTCATTAAATAGTGCTGGAATCACCTTCCAAAACAGACAATCACGATCAGTTCCCCAAATCCTCATAATTTCTGGTGACAAAAACCACGCATTGCGTTCTTTCAAATTGTTTCACGCTGGATGGGACATTCCCGAGGGGTTAATGGAGATTAAGCGAGCTCGAAAAAGGGGTAAATCTGGGCTGAGATTCAAAGACGTGTATGCGTGCGCATGTCGACTTTCATGAAACCGTGGATTTTACTTGATTCCTATGCAAGTCAAAACCGTACGAAAAGCCATTCGCAAAATAAGGCTGCGATCCCGCCGGCCCCACCTACCTCCTGTCCCGGCCTCTGCAATGTCGCCACCCGTGCTTTCCCTCGCACTTGCATAAACGCCCGAACTCGGGGACCTCAACCCTGCTATGTATTTGCACAGCATTATGCAAGTATCCACGGTCCAGACCGGCCAGACCGGCAATGGTGCGGGCGGAGGCTTCAACATTCGGGTCGCGGCAGGAGTCTGCCTTGGTTGGCTTGACGAGATACGCCCCAGTAGTGAGTATGCCGGCCTACGCTGCTGCGGGGTCATTCGAGCGGCTGCATAATCCTCCGATGGCTTGTAGCATTCGGAATAATTTAAAGCTCCTTTTGTTCCGATGAGCTCCGAGTGCTGTTTTGAGGGGCGAGTATTTTCCGCGTTCGTATGTCAAAATCTGGCCGTTGAAATTAGGGAATCGGGTCTGAGTGCCACACTTTAGAGTTCAAGAGAAATGCATTGAGAGCCTTCCAGAAATGGGTGTTATCAGCGTTGTCTGGACATGTCTCGTATCAGCTGTGTAACTACAGTAGCATTCATTCAAGCATCGATCGGAAATCCACCGTAATAGTGAATCAAGTTCCATTGCTATCAAACTTTTTGTTGCTTCGTAGCCGACTGTAATCCCGCAATATAAGTTTCATGAGACTTTCACCGTCATCCCGATATCACAAGTATCTCCACCAGGTGCTCCCCGCTGACTATAAATCCCAACATCCATAAGTCAAATTTTCCAGAAATTGTGAGCCATCCTACTCAAATCTACACCGAACAAGGCATGTGCGTAGAGTCTCTGGAAGTTCCGTCAATGATGTGTCGACATCTGCTTTGATTTCCGACCCTTGTCCCCAGTCGACTGCCTCTCTGTACTTTGTAAAGCGACTTGAGCTGAGGATAGTGGATCAAGGTCACATGTCGGCATTCGTTACAGTGCTTCAATTCTTATGCGTAGATACCGGACTCTGGACTCTTATTGCGACGATGCTTTAAATCGGTACGTGAGCTGGTAGCAACTGAACCATTCCCGAGACCGACAGTCGCTGAGCTTCCTCCCTGCGAAACCCTAGCCCTCTTAGCCGCAGATAACATTCCAGCGCCTGTTGTAATGATTAGTTCTCAATTTCATCTTAGTCCAGCTAGACTTCAATACCTTCTGAGGCCGGGTGTTTCCCCTTCTCTCTACGCTGAGTGTGGACCCTGTTCCAGACCTGGACAACTCGATCACCAGCACCACTTATATTCTTTTCCGTCCATTTTCTGATGCCATTTTGTTGTCGGTAGTCGATCAAGTATGCCCTGATGACTTGGCCTACCGAGCCACCTTCATCTTTGGCCACTCTTACTGCCACAGAGTCTTCCAATTCGCCAAGATCGCTGGTGGCTGACAGTGAAGTCCATCTTTGGGCCAGGTAAATCAAATGCAGAAGTTGGAAGTCTTCGATAGAATTTCCGTTACTAGTATCGAGGACGGATCCAGCTGTCTCCCCGGTCAGACGATAAAAGTTGAGTTCCCAGTGCATTCTTTGCTGGTCAATATGGTTGCCATCTGAATCTGTGTGAAAGTCTATGTAGAGTTTGAACGCCTCGGTTTTCGTGCCCTTTGGTATCTCATTATGAACTGTGTCGAGACACTCGCTGGCTCTTCTGATCTCCGCACATTCTGTAATGTTGCCCAAAAGTTCCTCTAAGACGGCGTACTCAGCTTTAACCTCCTTGGATACCTCCTCTGATTGAAGCCGGTCGTGGCCTGAGCCATTCGTACTTTGGGCGTCATCTGAATTTGAATTTGGGTTAATGGGCATTATCGGCTCTGGGGTTTCTTCCGCGCGACCATTGGATCCTCCAGTCATATCCGCTCCTGGAGAGAAGGTAACCGATCTAGAAGAACTTCCATTCGCAGACCCTGCTTAAAGATTAGCTGCTTTTGTTGCATCAAAATATTCTGAACGAGAATTCTTACCAGCAACTCGAACCGCACGACTTGGCAGTACACGTGAATCCTTCATAGCTTGTAGTAGAACCGGTCGAGCACTCCTAATATGCTCTGACGTCCATGTCGCGAATCCATCATTTGCTTTATGCCTTCGTAAATATGCCCTAAAATTTTCAGCAATTGTGTTGCCGCTATTTGCGATGGATTCGCCTTCATGAGCATTATCCAAAAGGGGGAGAGCATCTCGTAACGCCACTCCTATGAAAAGCCTAGCCAGATATACGAGGCTCTCTAGCACAGTGTCTTTGGCATCGTCTTTGGGGATGAAATACTCAGGCAGTTGGTCGAACAGCTCAAATAGTGTGTACGCATCCCATGCGTTAACCCAGTTGCAATTCTTCTTCATATAACATATCAACACGTCATGCCTGGATGTCTGCTCTTCTGACCCTTGGCCGGAGTCGCGGTATTCCGCTGCTGCGATAAGCTGCTCTCGTGTCTCTAAATTGCCAAAGGGCCCTTCAATTTCCTTCATTTTCGATTCTCGTTTCTTCTTGTCTTCTCTGTCTTGGGCCTTTTTCTTTTCAATTGCGTTATTGATCTTTGGGTCGGGGGGTTCACGATAGTTAGGTGGCTCCTTTCTTTGTGGGCGCGTCGTGACCATGATTGGCTGGAGAGATGGTGGTGTTCTGATGTATAATCGAGGTCGAAGAGATAGTGGATGTATTTTAGATGGTCAATCTGAATCAGACGAATTGAAAATGGGTATATCAGTTATCAAGCGTGGGTCGATGGCGAATCTGGAAAAAGTTTCGATTTTCAAGCAAAGAGAAAAGCCCAATCCACGTTCAAAGTGAATCCATAGATTTACATGAGGGGCTCAATTCACCAAACCTCATTCAGATTTCCGATTCCTGGGACGATTGTACTTCGAATTTCGCAGTAATCTAACTGCACACGATCCGTTTGCAAGTGGCTCGCGAGTGTGAATCTGAATATACTAACCAACGTTGATACCGAAAACGAGTCTGAATACGAATAAAGATCGAACAAGTAGACTTCCGTCTAAAACCAACTTGCTGGTGGTGTAAAGGGTCTTAAACGGTCTTTGAGGAGGTGACAGAGAAGTTTGGGTGGCTGAGGGCGGTCGGGTAAATCATAAACGCATCAAACGCGCAAACAAACGTGACTTGGCGCCACACTGCCAAATTCACGCATTTGCCTTCAATAGAATATCAAAAAGTAGTGAGCTGCGAAAGCTCCTGCACCGGCGCAAGTATTTATTGAATGTCCATATCAAAAGTAAAAAGAGAAAAATACTGAGGGAAAGTGCTTGTGCAGTCTAATCACGGGACTTACAAACATCGGACATTTCTGCCGTATGCACCGCTTTCCATTGTGACAAACTAATAAATGCTGTGAACTGTACGTTGGAGAAGGTTGAATTGTTAGACGCTTGTGCCAGAAAATAGAGCATCGTCAGCATCGCCATTTGCTTTTAATTTAAAATATATGGGTATGATTCCCTAATGGAATCTCCTTGTTGAGTGACCTCAAATTCACAACTGAAAATTTCAAAGCCCTTCAGGAGCGTCTCATATCACAAAGTACTCTTCCCCACACGCCGACCCCATCCAACTCCCGAAAACAATATCACGCTCTAGCTTCTCCAAACTGTCTGTCAACCTTACTGGGGCTTTCTTTCCGTTCAAGTACCACTTCTTCACGTTTGCAGGTGGAGATGGCATGATGATGAGTTTGTTTTGAATAAATGTGGTAGTGTCTGCTTGTTCAGGTGTTTGGCGATTAGTACGTGGCACAGTAACAATGGGCGCTGTGGTGTACGTGAGCGTTGAGGGTTTGCGATTGAAGTAGCTCCAGACAAGACTGCTCCCATTTCAACCCCAAGTTACTGATGTTCCGCAAGCGCATTCACTTTCTCGATGTTTTTTCAAGCAGGAAGTGGACTGTGATATTCACGAGGTGAAGTCCAATTCAAGGTGAACTAGCGAGCCTATTATAACCCTTGAATGCTCAAGCCACAAACTACCCCTCCTTAACCTTCGTCCTGGCTTTTTCTTGCAGAGATTGCACTCGAGCATCCACGAAAGATAGTTGAAGCCTTGTTAATGATCAAAAAGTACTCCCATATTGAAAAGCTCTGAAAGGCCAGATGCCCGTGTTTAAAAAGGGAGCACGATTATTACTCGGCTTCAGCTGTGCAGCTTCCTAAAGTTCTGGACTCAATCACGAAGTAATATTCTCATTGGAGACTGTATACGTAGAACCCCTTTATAAATTGTTTCCTACAAAGTGCTTTTGATGTTACAAGATGCCTCTTGCCCAACTTCCAGTCAACTTAAGTCTAACAATTGTGAGCGTGCACATCATCCCATTCATTCTAGTAGGAACGGGCAGAAAATGAACCCTATTCTTTCTGAATCGCATATTTGAGTTGGTGCTGATTTTGGGGTGAAAGTCGGAGATTTGTAAAACCTGGCGATATCATTGATCTGATGGAGTGATCGACGTTCGACTTGAAGGGCAAAACAACGCCCAATTCTGATGGCCCACTGATTCTGACTGCTATGTGTTCTGAAGCTTGCTGAAAGTTAGTTTTTGTGACAATGTAGATGAGAAGAGGCGACAAGTAATGCGAAGGAGGTGTGAGATGCCTTACGCTAATCTGGACCGTACAAGTCAGAGACGGCACGTTCAGCTCGTCGGTTCTTCACTGATCTGGTAGAGTCTTGAGAGACCTTAGTTGATGTATGCTTCCTCAATGAAGAAGTGTTTCCACCTTCGCGTCTCTTGGCAGCAGGAGCCTCAACTACTTGTGGCACAATCAGTTTAGAGAAGTTTGATACAGAGTATAGATTATCGTACCTTCATGATCAACTGTCCGAGGTCTCTTGAGCCGTGCTTGCTTCCAGACCTTGATCACCTTTATTCTCGCATTGCTCATGTGTTCCCGCGTCCAAACATCGAAGCCCTTCTTGTGCCTGTACAGCTCCAGGAACATCGTAAGGATGTCAGCTGGCGTGCCATTCTTTTCTTGGAGCTCCTTTATATCCTTGTGTTGCACCAGTTTACCGAGCTGACCGCTTGCCGCCAAGGAAACCCAGCGCTGTGTCAACAGAAGCAATTCGTCGCGAAGATGGCGCTCGTCGACCTCATCGAAATCGACAATAGAGGACGGCATCTCCTTCATTAAACGCCAGAAGTCGAGATCCCACCACATTCTATCTGTATCAACCTTGCCAGAATGGAGATACACTCTGAAGGCCTCTGCTTTGATTTCATCTTGCTCATTTTGGGAACGAAGCTCATGTGCACTTTCGAAACGAAGATCATCAAGGTAGAGACTGACCCTTTCGATCTGCCTCTCAGTTTTGATGTTGCCAACGAGTGCTTCAAGAGCAATGACTTGGCCTTGCACTTCAGGGGAAATCGTTGCAGAAGATTGATTCTCTGGACGTGGTTCTGCTTTGAGTGTGATAAATCGGCTACGGAATTCGGACGGGCTCTGCCTGCGGGCTCTGCCATCTTCAAGGTCATTGAGCGTAGTGGGGCCGTTATTAGCGAATTCGGGAGAAGAGAACACATCTGGGATGTTGTCATCGGTGGATTCGTCTCCAATTCCCGCGAAATCATCTTCGGAACCGGGACTGCTGCGGGGTTGCGCAGATCCAGATGCTTGAGATGGTTGCTGCTCTTCAAAATATCCTTGCTCATGAGTTCTTGTATTTCCATTGTGATCGGTGATAACAGTGGCGGGCTGCCGGGAAGATGATGGCGTCTTGGATTTTCGGAAATTGGAATCAGAATTTCGAATTCTACCTGTGTTCACTTCTTGGGAGTGGGTTGCTTCGATTGATGAACCGGAGGATGAAGATCCTGTTATACTTTTAGTTCTGTTGAATTGCGTAGGAAAGAACTGGACGCATACCAGCAACTTTATCCCTCTCGACCCTGGGGGCCGGAGTCCGATGTGCCCATGAACTCTTCAGAGCTTCATGCATGATGCGGCCGACTTCCGCCAATCGTTCCCGCGTCCATTCGGGAAACCCATTATCTCTCTTGTGCTTCTTCAAGTACGCTCTCAGCCTCTCTGCATGAGTGCGTTGACCACCTTCAGCAGATACAAGTGAACCCGGTCCACCCTCTAATTCCAGAAGTGAGGTTGAATTTCGGCCAGCCAGATTGACAAATATCGTCGCAATGTAGGGGAGTTCGTCTAGCAGTTGAAAATGTAATTCTTGTTCCGGTATGAAGTATTCCGAGAATTCATCAAGAATTTCGAAAAGTGACAGCTCTGAAAAGGTTGAGTATGCCGCACGATCTGCCTCGCAAGACGTATTGTCTTTGGTTTTGTCCTTGGTCATAATGTGCTCTCTCCAAATGTCGGTTTTCATGTTGTCTGTATCAACATCATCGCTCGGCTTTCTGTATTCAAATAACTTGATAAAGTCTTCGCGCGTCGTGAGTTTGCCAACAAGCTTTCGAATCTTTCTTAGCTCCGCGAGTGCCTCTTTGTTACGTGCCATGACTGGCACGAGACGACAATTGGCGAGGACGACGGTGATATATTGAGGAGAGATGAGAGATTGTGAGGAAATCCTTGAGGAACAATTCTTGGTGAATAAATATCAAGTTATTTGAGGCGGGGCAGTTTCAAGCGATAGAAAACACGTGCCAAGTCGATCGCTGAGGAAGGAGATCCCAAGAAAGAGAGACGAAGGGCTTCACAACATTCATGAAGCAGTCTTAAGGATTTCATCAAAAGTCGAGATGACAAACAGGTGGTGTCGGGAAGATGCATGAGAGGTAGAGGTAGTAGCGAACCTATTATAATCCTTGGCCCTTCAAGTCACCTGACCCCTCCCTTACGACTACATAGGTAAGTCTGGCGCTCTTGTTTAGACCCGATGCTAGTTCAAAGTAGCAGAACATTGCTGGAAGTCTTTTGTCCCTTACCCGGGCACGTATCATGAAACCGAGCTCAAGGCCCAGTTCAAGGCCTCTGCATTGGTACCGAATCAAATAAAAGAAATGGTACATGTGACTTGATATGAAGGAGTGACATTGTGCTGAGTATACTAGCAACAGCTGATTAGATACTTGATTACGCGCAATACCAGCTGTGATGTATGTCCCAGTAAAGTACCACCCAGATCTTGGATGTGTGCTGCATATGCAGGAACAAGATTCCACTTGAAACCAACAAAAATAGCACAAGTTGCATGCTCTGGGTGAGAGAGTTGATCAGCAAGACTTGGTGACTATTGATGACTCTCTGGACTCCACCTCTTGATACAGTGTGGGTGATGTTGGAAAGTGACCCCTGAATCTCACCTCGGGATCCCGTGCAGCCCCCTAGCGCAACCGACGACGACCCGGTCGGTCAGGAAAAAATCATGAGCTCTTGATTCGCGGGCGACTCGAACAGTCAACAACCTTCAACACCACACCCTCCTTCTCACGCGCGTTTATGTCTCGTCGTGACTCTCTGCGCCTGCTGTCACTCTCTTCCTCTCCTTTCCAAGAACCAAATAAATAGCCATCCCCCAAGCCCGCCCTCCGGGCCCCCTCTGCCAAAATGTCAAAAGCAACTATAGCAATCATCGCCGCCGTCAGCGCAGCAACAGGAGCCAGCGTCACGGCAGCAATGTTATCCACGCGTTCAGAAAAGAAGATCCAAGCAGTAGCTTCCTCCACCACCGTCTCTGCAACCTCAACTACCCAAGTTCCAGCTCCAGTAGCAGCACCTTTCCCCGTCGTCGCAAAGCAGATAGTCGATCCAGCAGGGCTGTTCCAATATGGTTTCCCCGGTCCCGTCAACGACCTCGCAACACGAAACTCCCTGGTTTCTTCCTACGATAGACGTCTGAAGAATCCGTCATGGGTAGCAGAACATATCACGATGGAGTCTCTCCTCCAAAACAACGGCGATAGAAAACACTCCTACTTCGCCGAAGACCCAGCAGTGCCCGAGAAGTTCCGTGCGAAACTTAAAGACTATGCGCGCAGCGGCTACGACAGAGGGCACCAAGTCCCAGCCGCCGACGCGAAATGGAGCCAAGATGCCATGAACGACACTTTCTACCTCACAAACATGTGTCCGCAGGTAGGCGAGGGCTTCAACCGCGATTACTGGGCACACTTCGAAGATTTCTGCCGGCGTCTAACAATCCGCTACCCCTCCGTGCGAATCGTAACCGGCCCCTTATACCTCCCCAAACGCCACGAAGACGGCAAATACCGCGTAACCTACGAAATGATCGGGTCCCCGCCCAACGTCGCAGTACCCACGCATTTCTACAAAGTAATCTTCGCCGAAGACGGTACCACGACGGGAAAAGTAGCACTAGGAGCATTCGTTCTGCCTAATGTGCCTATACCGAATGAGAAACCCATCACGGATTTCGAGGTGCCCATAGAAGCTATTGAGCGATCGACGGGACTGGAGTTCGCGAGTAAGCTGCCGGCGAATAGGCGGAAGAGGTTGTGTCAGGATCATCCGTGTGCGTTGGTTATTAGGGAGTATGCGGATAAGCAGAAGGCGTTTGCGAGGGATGTGGAGGCGAAGAAGGCGCTGGAGGCGCCGAGGAGGACGAGTCCGAGGAATAATAGTAGTCCGAGTGCGTCGCTGTGAGGTGGGATGGGATGATATAAGGATATAAGGATAGAGAAATGCATTTGCTCTCGCGGGCGTTTTTCATTTTTCAGTTGAGCATATATGGCGGGTTGCATGTCTGGGGGTAGCATATCATATATATCATAGCCTGGCGTTTGATTTTTGTTTGAGGTTTGTTTAACTTCACTTCTTGAGAAGTGAACGAGGGATACCATAGTGAGGGAGGGCCTGTACGTAGATAATCAAATTCAAACACCAATAAATAATCACCACTCCATTTCTTCACCATTGCAAAATAGACTCTTCTCACTATCAAACTTTTCTCTCCCTAACCCGAAGCTAGCTCCAAATCTGTTATACAAGCCCCACCAGCCTTCACACACCTCCCGATCCCTCTTTTAAGCCACACACCTACCTAGCACGCGTATACTTCCCCTTCCTCTGCTCCATCTGCAAACTCTCCTCCTGACTAGGCAACGGCCCCCTCCTCCTCACACTCCCAGCCCCCTCCCCATCCCCTTGCCCTTGCCCCTGCCCCTGTCCCATCCCCGGAATCCCAGCAAAACCCACCCCAGGCGGTGGAGGCGGCGGCGGAAAGCCAGGCGGCAACTGAAAGTTTCCCGGTGGTGGAAGGAGACCCGGCGGCAACATCCCCGGTGGTGGAGGCGGCGGGAACTGACTTCCGGGCGGAGGAGGCGGCAAGCCTGCTTTCTTCATCATTTCTGCCAGTTTTGCGAAATCGGGTGGTTGGGAGGGGTCTAAGCCTGGTGGTAAGGGAGGTGGTTGTTGAGTACCACCGCCACCGGCCATGAATTGAGGGGGTGGAGGAGGAGCATTGCCCATTCCCGGGATAGCGGGTTTATCTTTACCACCGAATTGTGGGAGTGGGAGACCAGGGATACCAGGGAAAGAAGGCAGTTTAGCAGGCATTTTCTGGTCGACGAGACCTTCCATTTCGTCTTCCATTTCCTGCTCTTCTTCTTCTTGCCGCTGTTTGCGGTTTCCGCGGCGGTCCCAGGTCCCTTGGGCTTCGGCGGCTGATTCGCCGATGTGGTATCTGTCGTTGAAGACGTCTGTGTCGCCGGGTCGAGCGCGTGTCCAGAAGCGGGTGACGCGGTCGTTGGAGCCGGATGCGAGGATATGGCCGAGGGGATGCCAGTCTAGTGACCAGATGGGGAAGTCGTGCGCGTATTGGAGTTTGTGGGCTGGGTAGATGGTTTGTGCGGGTGCGGTGCTGGGGTCGGGACTGTCGTAGGGAGAGAGGGAGGGTGCTGTGCCTTGCGGCGTGTTGGGTTCGTCGAGGAGGTAGTGGAGCATGGAGCCATCGCCGCCGCCGGTGCTGAGGAGTGAGGAGTGGATGGGGTGCCAGGCTAGGGTGGAGATTTCTTTCTCGTGGCCTTTGAGGAGGCAGATGTCGCGCATCATTCGGAGGTCGAAGACGCGGGCTGTTTGGTCTCGTGCGGAGGTGGCTAGGCACTGGCCTCTGACTCTTTCGAAGAGGGTTTTTGTGATGGTGTTTTTGTGGCCGTGGAGTGTGGTTAGGCATCGACCTGTACGTGGGTCCCATAATTTGACGAGATGATCTTTTGAACCAGATACGAGGAGGCCTTTGGTGGGATGCCAGTCGACACTTTTGGCATCCCATCCGTGGCCAGTCAGGGTTGTCTCTTCAACGCCACCTGCAAAGTCGAATATCTTCAGGGAAGAGTCATCAGAGGCAGTGACAAACTTTGCGTCGTTTGGACTAAACGCAAGATCTCTAATCGGGTCGTTATGTCCTTGAATGACTTTGACATTGTTGAAATTTGGCTGCCAGTACTTGATCAGTCCGTCATGATCAGCTGATAATAGCCAGTCGTCACTATGTGAGTATGATAGAGCTCGGATAGCTACATCATGTGCTTGCATGATGGTCTCGAAGTTGAATCCGGTTCCATTCCATAATGTAAACTCCCCACTGCTCGAGGCAGTGAGTAATCTTCGACCTTCTGGTGTCCATCGAACTACGTTTACTGGGTGTTTTATTTTATTTAGACTACGATTTATTAGCATTTTCTCTTATTGGGGGGTGTCAAGCTCAGGGGCGCCCATGTGACCTGGGTGGCTGCTGGACCCTCATCGAGCATGGCATTTAAGAATAAATAGACTTACGAGGAATGAAGATGCCGAGCTGGTATTGAGTCGGCGGGATTTTGAAGTCTTGCTAAGGGCGGAAGCATATCGACAATATAGCTTACACTGGGCCTCTCAAATTCTCCTTGATAGCCACCTTTGTATCTCGGTTGCCGATTTCGCATCCAATGAACCATAGTTGAGCCATAGTCCGTGATGGCACCTGGAAGTTGCTATGTTAGCTTCTGCATCTTGAAATCGATCATATCTAATAAGGAAGTCGTCCAGTCACGTGGAGGCTTTGGGAGGAAATACAAGTAGAATGAACAACAAAATGTACGAATCAGTTTGAAAACTGAAATGGAAAGTATCGCCGCCGTGAAGATCACAAGTGAAAAACTTGATCCAAAAACTTGATTTCATCGTCCACCAGATTCCATACTGAGTCCACTTGGAACTCAGCCTCATCTTCTGACAGGTACTTTGAGCCGCTGACAAGAACATCTGAACTTGACTCACGTCTGCCTCTCCCTCTTCCGAATCCTCCATCAAACCCTCCTCCACCGCCCCCTTGACCCCCAAAGTCGCGCTCGCCGCGTTGTTCGTTTGCCATTCTCCTACCGTGTCATTCTCGTCGGTGAGCTCCGGTCAGATGTGAAAAGTTGGCGGAGTGACCCGCGGCTTGAGATAGTGTTCTGAGCCCAGCGAGATGTCACAAGAGATTCGTCGCTAATGGTGTTTGATACTGTAAGTCAGCTGCCGGATACATCACGTTTCTGCTTGATGAAGCCAAAAGGATAAAGGATATCGGGCCGGATCAACAATCTTGCACTAGCGTCCGAGATGCATCAACACCCCTGTCAGACCATTACTACGTAAGCTGGCGTTCCCCAACATGACATCTTTTGCCATTCAACAACATCAACAACATTGACTTTGCAGCTTTACCCTGTCCAATTGGAATTACCTATAACGGCAAGCCACTTGAAACTCTCTTTTATTCCTAGAATATAACTCAAACTCTATCTATTTTCCTCACTTTTTCCATCTCCCCAATTGGCCGCCGATTTTCTCCGTAACACGTTGCCCCGCTATAGCACCCTTCCCCTTCCCCTTCCCGCAATCCTTGCTCATCTGGATTGCTTCCCTGTTCTGTTATCATTATTCACCTCAGCCCCTCTTGGCCAGGCTCTTTATCCAACACTCCCCATTCTCATTTCTACCTTCATGTATTTCTCTACAATTGACAGACAATGGCGACGACCATAGACACCGCAAAGGTGACGGGTGCAGATGTTCCTGCAGACCCGCCAATCAAGCGATCAGCTCATTCACATGTCAGTGCGAGCACCAATGGTTTCTCGCAGGCGGCGCCACAACCCCTCGCTCAGATTCGAAAAACCTCGTTCATGAAAAAGAAATACCGACATGTTGCTGCTGTGCATTCGAAGCCCCGCACATCATGTCTCAGCCACGACTCGGAATCTACTCCAAGTTTTCTGGGGTTCCGCAATTTGATGGTCATTGTCTTGAGTAGGTCTGCCATGTCATTGGCCTAAACTGGATTGCTAACATTACAATTAGTCGTTGGGAACCTTCGATTAATGATTGAGAACTTTAAGAAGGTAAGTCAATCTTGTATCATTATAGAACACACGGCTAACCAGTTGTCCAGTATGGCGTATTAATTTGCATTCGATGCCACGATTACCGACGACAAGATGTTCTACTCGGCGCAGCACTATACTTTATCATACCATGCCACTTGTTGGTGGCATACGTCGTCGAATTGGCTGCTGCCCAACAAGCACGAGCATTACTGAGAGGAGGACGAAAGCGGAGTGGAACTGCAACACCAGGAGGAAGTTACATTGCCTCAGACGAAGAACAACGCCGTTTCCAATCGACATGGAAATTAATAGCCTGGATCCACGGCATAAACATCACTTTCTGCCTGGGCATAACATCCATAATCGTCTACTTTTTCATCCACCACCCCCTCATTGGCACTCTGAGCGAAGTCCACGTCATCATAGTCTGGCTCAAGACCGCTTCCTATGCCTTCACCAATCGCGACCTACGGCACGCATACCTCCATCCATCTAAGAGAGAAGAAGATGCCATGCCAGAAATATACTCTCAATGTCCCTACCCAGAAAATATAACCCTCAGCAACCTCACCTACTTCTGGTGGGCCCCGACCCTAGTCTACCAACCCGTCTATCCCCGTACCCCCAAAATCCGGTGGCTATTCGTCGCAAAGCGCATGGCCGAAGTATTCGGCCTAAACGCATTCATGTGGATCGCCTCAGCGCAATACGCAGCCCCCGTCCTGCAAAACTCCCTCTCGATCCTCTACTCCCTCGACCTCCCATCCATCCTCGAACGCCTCATGAAACTCTCCACTATTTCGCTTGTCATCTGGCTAGCTGGGTTCTTCGCGCTGTTCCAGAGTTTCTTGAATGCGTTGGCGGAGGTGATGAGGTTTGGGGATAGAGAGTTTTATACGGATTGGTGGAATAGTCCGAGTGTGGGGGTTTATTGGAGGACGTGGAATAAGCCTGTTTATCAGTTTATGAAAAGGCATGTTTTTAGTCCGCTTGTGGGACGTGGGTGGAGTGCGGGGTGGGCTAGTATTGCTGTTTTTGTGTTTTCGGGGGTCTTGCATGAATTGCTTGTTGGGGTTCCGACACATAATATTATTGGTAAGTCAAAAGTCTTACTTACATTTAAATCAGATCGGAAGCTAATAAGAACAGGTGTGGCGTTTATAGGCATGGTGGCTCAATTGCCTCTTATTGCTATCACTGCTCCACTGGAGAAAATGCAAGGCATCAATGGGCGTATAATAGGTAATTGTATATTTTGGGTCTCTTTCACCCTGATCGGACAGCCCCTGGCAGCACTACTGTACTTCTTTGCCTGGCAGGCCAAATACGGAACTGTCAGTAAGCAACCTGTAGCCGTGAAATAGGGTTCACGTCTCTGGTTTGGATAGGCATAGACAAAACATCAACTTTTCAAAATATAACCCGGAGCTTGTGAATGGTCGTAACTCGTAACATTTTTCTTTAAATGGTATCACAACAACATCACGAAACCCTATCATTCTCCGAACTCAACAACTCAGCCAGCTTCCCTCCCTTATCCCTCCTCCTCTTATCCTCCTCCAACTTCCCGCCCACAAACGCACTAATCTCCCTAACCTTCACCAACGCAACCTGCACACAATTCAACAAAACCACCGCATCAACCGGTACACCCCCCAACTTCGCAATCTGACACACCTCCCCATGCCTATTAATCCCAATCGTCACCGCGCCCTCCCTCACCTGCTCCTCCAACCACGTCGTATCAAGCAACACACTCGTCTCCCCCTCCCCATAAAACGAAAACGTAACACAATAAGGATGATGCAAAATACTCAACGGCACCGGCTCCCTCTCCTCCAACGTATAAACCGTGACCCCTTCACCCTCCGTACTCGTATCCGGTTTCCTGAAATGCTGCAACGCAGCTATAACACCTATACACGCCGCATCTACCAAATTGCCATCATGGCTCAAAACATGCACGTCTGCGCGCACGCTCCAGCATTTCGAGCCGGCTATTAGACACAGGGATTCGGTGTCTAGGGCGCCGGAGCGACGGAGGGTTTTTTCGAGGAGGCGCGAGAGAAGGATTTCGGTTTCCGAGGGCCGGGAGGGCTCGATTGAGGGGGTTGTCATGGGGGATAGCTCGGTGGTTATGGTGAAGAGGCCGTCGAAGGGGCGGTCGGGGAAGGGGGTTGTTACTTCGGCTGTTATGTGGATTTGGACTCTGTGGGGTTTGTATTAGGAATTGTAATTATGAAGAGGTGAGAGGAGGAGAAGGATACCTCGTCTTTCCTAACCTGACGTCGCATACTCCATATTCATCTCCAAACTCTAGATCTAGAGCTCTAAATTGATCGAAGGCTCGGCCATCTATGCGGATATTTTCTTGTAGAGCTTTGAGGAAGAATTGTTTCTCATTCAAAGAGGGCTCTACTTCTCGTGGCATTTTGAAGTAGAAACTGTTTAGTGTTGAACGAAGCTTGTCGACTGCGGGATGTTTTGGGGGGAATATTTGAGATGGCAGAATGACAGGATTGGGCTGGCGGTGAGGGTGAAGGTGAGCTGGGGTGGAAATTTAGCGCGGAATTGTTTGTATGGATATCAAGATTGGGATTCAGCGACTGCAACAACGCCAAGAATTACTTCGACCTCTACATCGCGAAGATGACGACCGGTATGTGTTTCGTAGCTCTGGATTCTGCGATTATTCTAACGTCTACCAGCCCACAGACCCACCTTTGATCCCGTAAGAAACCTCGAATCCTTTCAAAAGAACCGCGACTGACTCAAGATAGGCCCGGGGAAAAGAAGCGCAACGAGGGCCCGCATACCATCAGCGCCTTTTGCCAGCTCATACGCAGCTGAAAGTTAGGTAGGGCAGGTTTTCTATCTAGGAAGGGGAGGTTCTGACGAATTTACAGGAAACCGGGACAAGGAGGAGATGCAGACAACCAACCTCGCGACCTTCGAGCCGAATTACTCCAAGCTGAAGCGGCACATTTCGCAAAGATCAAGGGACAGCCGATTCCTACACCAGATGAATCAGACGCAGCTACAAATACTTCCAAGAGGCAGCTTGAGAATGGCAACGAGGAAGAGGAAGAGGATCCTGAGGCTAAGAGGCGGCGCATATTAGAGGAGACGAGGGACATTGATGCAGATTCGGAAGAGGATGAAGAGGACGATAGCAGCGATGACGACAGGTTAGTCAATCACGGGATTATTTAGGTCCTTGGTGCTGATAGTTTTCAGCGACGACGAAGACGAGACAGCCGAACTACAACGGGAACTCGAGAAGATTAAGCGCGAGCGGGCCGAGAAAAGAGAACAAGAGGTCAGAATAAGCTTTTCCTCACATATGTCCCGCGACTGACATGAGTGTACGCAGGAACGAGAAAAGGCGGCAGCAGAAGAGGCTGAGCGGGAACATGACATTGCTCTTGGCAATCCCCTACTGAATCCCAAATCCGACTTCAATGTCAAGCGCAGGTACGTCGGTCTCTATTTTCGGCTACGACGTTAATCACTGACCCGTTATAGATGGGATGACGATGTGATCTTCAAAAATCAAGCTCGTGGAACCGACGAACGGGGGAAGAAAAAGGAATTCGTCAATGTGAGTTCTTCCGGTTACGAAGAAGATCTACTGGAGAATATGCGCTGATTTCTTGATTAGGATTTGCTGAGATCCGACTTCCATAAACGATTTATGAGGTAAGTTAAATCAAGCTTTTCTACGGATAGACATTTGGCATGAGACCCCGAAGCTAATACCGGCAACAGCAAATATGTGAGATGACGAGTGTTACTACTTTGGCACCCTCGCGGAGGCGTTGATCAGGGGTGAACACATTGTGGAGACGGAGAGTTCGGTCCTTCCTTAGACGGAACACCCTTTCTCCAGACCCTGAGATCCTGCAAGTTTCCAGGAGGACAGGGAATGGGAAAAGCCGAGCAGAAACGGAAATCTTTGCATTAGACACAGATTTGTACAACATCAGCTGAACTGCGCATTCGAGGCACCAACCACCGAAACCTACCTTCAGCTCCCTTTCCAGAGCTAAATATTCAAACCAATGAGTGATGAATTCTCCCGCAACAAATGTCTCCAACGCGGGGCACTGAAACCCCTTTTCTGATTCGCTTCAAGTGAAGCCACAACAGCGCCACGATCCACAGACCCAGGGTCCACCTCGCTTGTGCACCAAATCTTCAAAATCCGGGCCAGGCGGACGGACTTGCCGATCATGACGCTCCGCACTATTCCTTGCACAGCGTGGTCTGCTTCTGGCCTGCAATTCGAGCTTTCTTTTTTCCAGCTCTTGCTTCTTATTGATTTGACCCCGCCTTCAAAAATTTATATCCCTCATTTATTCACAAGGGTAGCTAGCTAGAGCTGTCCATGCCATGCATGCTTGCCGAGCAGAGGTTCCTTGCTGCTGAGTTGCAGTGCCTGGAACATGTCTGCTGGCATCAAAGCAAGCTGAGATGTATGTTACTAGCCGCAATGGAGCGCGATCGCGTCAATTGTCACCCCACTTTTTAGCGTTGGTCTCAAATCAATTGGGTGCCCGGTGCGATTCCTTGGTTTGGGGTCTTTGCTTCTTTGGGGTGGTGAGGGGGCGGGGTTGAAGCGTGTGTAGCTTAGCACGCCTGTCTTGCTCTGCCTTGTTTCACCAGCTGGTTGGCAGCTTGAGTGAGCTGCAGCGTCTTGATCTGGGTTTTCGTGATACATGGATGACGCAACGTTTTTCTTTTTTTGGAGTGGAGGGGTGATTTGCCATGATTGAGATGGATGTCGACCTAGGCGTCGGGTAGCTAGGACAGATGGTACCATTTGCGTGCCACATGGAGAGCTGAGCTGATATATAAGATTTCCGTTCCCCTCACTTCGTTAGCTCTCTTTCCATCAGCATCTCATCTTCTACTCTACAAACCAATCCCTCAAACTTTCCACCAATTTCAATTGAAAACTACAGCAATCATGTCTAACTACGACAACGACAACTCCGTAAGTGTACCTAACATACAATAGCCAGTTCTTCATGGTTCCGGTTCTCTAACAGACTTCCTTTCCCAGGGCTCCTATGGCAATGACAGCTACGGTGTAAGCATGCCTTTGACAGTACCACACAGCCATTGCTGTGTCGTACAGCTTCCGTTCGCTCACTAACCCCTTTCCCAGTCGTCTGGCCGTGGAGGAAACAGTGACACCTACGGCGTAAGACTCCTAGATTCCACTCAGCCATGCTGAAGTGGATAGCGAACTCAATGACTGATTCTACTTTCCTTCAGTCCTCTGGCCGCGGAAACAATGACAGCAACTATGGTGGAAACACCGGATCTGACAGCTATGGCGTACGAAGTCCCTGATTCTGCACTCAGCCATTGCTGGTGCGGATGGCGATTTCATTTACTGATCCGATCTCTTTCATTCAGTCCAGTGGTCGAGGAAATGACAGCTATGGCTCGTCTGGCCGTGGTGGTGACAACTACGGTTCATCAGGCCGCAGCGGTGACAGCTATGGCGGAAATGATTCCTATGGTGTATGGTTCCCTTGGTCCATGTTGATACTTCTACCACTACTTCAGTCCTGGTCGATTTCGTACTAACTTCTTCCTTTCAGTCCTCAGGACGTGGAGGCAATGACACCTACGGAGTACGCTCTCCCTGCTCCCCCATTGTCGCGTTTTCTCCTATATTAAACACAACCAACTTCAAGAAAGACAAGCTAACATACTCTCACAGTCCTCCGGCAACCAAAGCTCAGGCTTCGGCGGCAACAACACTTCCTCATCCGACACCTACGGCAGCTCAGGAAACACAGGATCCTCTGACACGTATGGCTCATCAGGAAGAGGCAACAACACCTCCTCATCCGACACCTACGGCAGCTCAGGCAACACAGGCTCATCCGACACCTACGGCTCGTCAGGAAGAGGCAACACCGGCTCAGACAGTTACGGCTCCGGCACCAAGACCAGTGACAACTACGGCAGCTCCGGAAACCAGTCTTCTGGCTTCGGAGGCAACAACACCAGCAGCTCTGACACCTACGGTTCATCCGGAAACACGGGTTCAAGCGGCTACGGCGGCAGCTCAAACACAACTTCTGACAACTACGGCTCAAGCAACACCGGTACCGGCTCAAGCGGCTTCGGTTCCAGCAACACGACCTCTGATACCTACGGCTCATCTGGCAACACCGGCTCAAGCGGCTACGGCAGCTCGAATACGCGCTCTGATAACTACGGTTCAAGCAACACCGACTCTTCTGATACTTATGGAAGCAGCAATACGGGCAATGATTCTTATGGCAGTGGAAACAACAACAACAGTGGAAACAAGAAGAATGATAGTACGTTTGGCAAGGTGCTCGAGAAGGCTGGAAGCATGTTGAAGAATGATAATTTGCAGCAGAAGGGCGCGGAGAAGAGGGCTGGTGCGGGGAATGATGAGTATAGTGGTGGAAACAGTGGGAATAACTACTAGACTCCCAAGACTTGGTTGAGTTAGTAGCTAGGACATGAATGTACGATGTGATGGATTTTCTTTCATGAAATGCAATGGGGAATATAGCTAGCCATTCCTAATGAATTACCATGTCTCTTGAAGTATTTCCACTTTTTCTTCACTATCGTGCTGCTGAGCAGCTTGAGCTTGGCATTCAGGGCGGGCGAGGGGAAAAGGAGCCCAACGCTTTGGACGACGGATAGCTCGGTTCCAGCAAGATCTTGGATTGGGAAATGCCCCGCACTTGCATGCGATGACGAGCTTGGCAGGGTGCAGTTTATCCCTGTTGGATTGCTGCAGGGATACGTCATCTTTATTTCGGATCGTAACCGAAGTGTGGGTGGGTCACCTAGAGAGAGAGAGAGCAGTGTGACAAAAGGGGGAGTAGTATATTGTGGCTTTAGGCTGAATTGAAAGGAGAGACTGGAGTTAGTGAGGGTTATGAAAGAATTCGAACTGCCCAGGAAATTGGAGAAAAGAATTTGAGGGACAAAGCGCATAAAATGTCTTTTAAATGTTTGGTTTCAAGCTTCACCATAAACAAGGCTCTAATAATACACCCAAACACCATCATAACTCATAACCAATCCATTCCGCTTTCTTTCAAAGCCTACTATCCCTACTCGCCCCCAAAGCACCGCTCATAAACGCCCCTTCATCCTGACTCCCAAACATAACTCTCTCCCTGCCCCCTCTACTACCCCACCAGCCAACACAAACAGCGCTTCTCTCAACGTCCATCTCTCCACTCTCCAGTACTTCCCAGAACCTCGCCCTGCAATGTTCCCTCATTCCTCTATCTGGCACTACATTTAGCAGATCCGCTGCCAGCGGTAGCCATTCCTCCAATATCCCGAGCGGAAGATGCGGCAATGCGTCTAAGAGAGTGAGAAGCAATACTGCTTGTTCTGACAACGGCAATTGAGGTTGTGCCTGAGCATCAGCTTCACTCTTCACCGCCACAGAAGGTGGTAATGGCGTAGTAGGTGCGTGCAAAGCGCGGTAATGAAGCAGCTCTAAAAGCGTCTCCGCAAGCAGTGGTTCCGAAGCAGCGAGTTGATTTGGAGGAGTGGTGATTTGCATCAGTGATTTGAAGGCAAAACGGAACTGGCGAGGCGAGAGGTTGGTGGGGAAGGAGTTGAAGAGGGATTCGACGTAGAAAGGTAGGACTTTGGCTGTTAAAGGACCATTTTGGGGTGCTGCGAGGGCGGAGAGCATGGCGCTGTGAGCTGCTTCAAAGATTTCGAGGAGATGCTTGTTGGCGGTTGGGTTGAGATAGGGTGAGGCGGGGGTTACTACTAGGGATTCGGTGGTGCTAGGTGACATTATTAGGGTGAAATGCTCAACAGTGTTGAGGTAGAAAAGGTCGTGGTTTCGTTGTAACGGGTGAGATGGTATTTGGCCAGCGTGAGCGGGTACTATAGATCTGAGGAAGTCGCCAGATTGGACGGGGAATCGGGAGAGGATATCTATTGAAGTAAGATTGACGAATGTGTATGCCGAGAAGGCATTGGAGCCCATTCGAGATGAGATGAAATGGATATTCCGGAGAGCAATGAGGCACTTAGCCGCAATGCCTGGGGCAATTTCATTTGCTGACAGATATGGTGTTATGAGAGTTTTCCCAATGACTGATCTTAAAATGATGACCGTAGCGAACATTGCTGTCTTCAAAACTTGCCAGAGAAGTGGGAATGCTATTCGAAGCGTTTCCGGCGAGAGGAAGGTTGTTTCTTCGGAGGGATCAATCTCTGATAACTTATTTCGTTCCCATGCTGATAATAACCTGCCCGAGAACGCTACCAGATGATCCAGTGTCTCTAAGACCCGGTTTGGCATGCTCAAATTTTCAATAGCATGAGCAGTGAGCCTCGATAAAGGTCCCATTGACGACACTAAAGGTTTCGATGAAAGCTTTTGTACTTGAAAAAACGACGGGGACTTGGCAGACCAGTCGAACTTGTTTCCAGAAACCTGTTTGACATCGTGATCGACTGTTTCGAGGAACAATGCGTCTTGATATCCCTCCATATATGTCATAGCCCTGATCAGAGGTAATACCAGAGAATCATAGTCCAGCAACCGTCTGGCATGATCAGACAAAAGAGGGAATGCATGATTCAAGGCCAAAATCATAGATTCCAAGCCCAGAAGTCCAGAATTTGCTTGATCTTGTAGAGTCAAGTTTGCAGCTGTAACTAAAGCATTCTCAAGCTTGGCTTTCAATCCGTGTGATAGTCCCCGTCGGTCTTGTCCTTCTATCCCCAGCAATATCCCAGCAAGAACCAGAGTATGTTCCCATCTCGGCGATCTCTCATCTAAGCCTTTGACTACAACTGTAGCCCATTCGTCACATCCTATTCCTCCGCCTAGCCTGGGTTGATACGCATCAAATGGCTTGTTGCTCCCACCTTCGAGCTGATGCTTGTGTACGGTAATCGCAGCAGTGTTGTAAACGCTGATGATTCGAAGACTCGTCCGTAGCCCGTCGGCTTGGTTCCATATCGCTGGGGAAATAAGGAGTTGCGACGTGAGGAGGGTAAGGTTCAGCGGATTCGAGAGGGTTGTGAGGAGTGAGGTTGTACTGGACAAGATCCTATTGTTTTGCTCTGGATCTGGTGCACCTTGGTAGGCGCGAAGCACCGTCGTGAGGAGTCGATCCGCCGGCATATCTTCAGAAGTCTCATCTGAAGTGAAATTCCATGTTTTGTTGATACATGGTTGCGCCGTTCGTTTCACGAGGTACTCCGCAGCCGAGGCACAATTCCTTCAGCCTTTCGCGCCGATTTCACCAACCTCCACTCACCTCAACACACAACGGCCACGAGGCTGAAGCCTTAGCTCAAGCTTCACGATGCCATCTACAAAGTATGTATTCTCCTTAATTGCGAATTCCTTGCACATTACTGATTATAACAGCCTTCGACTCCACGATCCGGCCCCCCTCGATTACGCAACTCCGCCGTTTCCCTCGCTGTACTGGCCATACAAAGCCAAGCCAGGAGTCGCAAACTACCTCTACTACACCGGCGATATCTGGCGATACACCCTGCTATGGACGCTCATTATATTCGCTGTGTTTCATATGGCGGTCGCGGGGTTTGCGGTGTTGATGCAGCTGGGGAAGGGAAAGCATGCGTGGCAGTATGTGTGGATAATACCACTAGTTTACTCTGTTGTCGCGGGGGTGGAAGCTTTAATGGCCGGGAGTATTGTGGGATTGATGTGAGTACACTGCAGCCTTCTCAATTGCGCGGTATGATCTTTGTCTGGATAAGGTAGCTAATGTGATTACAGTCTCGGGGCAGTCTATAATGCGGGCTACTTCAGGATGTCAACGTGGATACCGTTCATTTGGTCCTTGATCAATGTCTTGGTTTTGACCTTATCTTCGTTCTCAATTCAAGGTGGTCTATGAAAGACTTCATTCCAAGACTTTGCACCATTCACGAGACAGATGCATTTCTAGACCTACGCTGGCCCAGTAAAACAGCCGGTGTCTTTAGCTGCGATCCCATCATGAGAGGATGGACGATGCCCGCCTCCTGACTTGGCTCACTTATTGAACCATCTAAGGATTGAAGCCAAAAATCCATTACGGTCCTGTTGGGTCGTCCAGGCAACTCGCAGAATTGGCTGCCATCGCAAACAAATTCGTGGGACAGTCATGGGAAAAGCGACAAAGGAGGCGAAAGTGGAAGCAAAGCCTCCTCCGAAACGGTACATTTCCACGGTTCCTGGGCTTCTGCGATTCCACAAAGCCATTGAGAATCTTAAAGGGTTTAGATTCTTCCAGGATGCGCCTATGTTCACAGATATGGGACTGCCAAGCAAAAAGCTTCGAGCTTACGCCTCCCAATAACCAAACTCGCCTCATCCGGGGCCACGCCGTGGTAGTTGGAGCTACAGCAGGGGAGAAGCCTGGATGAAGAGCTCGTTGGTAGCGGGAAAATATGGCTGCTTTATTCTACCTACTAGATGTTCATTTCCAGCTTTCTCTTGAAACTCTCCTGATTGGGTGCCTTGCTTAACGGGACCTTGGCCTCTAGCTGTATTTTACTTTGTGTGGTAGAGTTTTTAGAAGTAAAGGCTTACCTAGGTAGACAAACAACAGTTATAAGCTTAATGCACATCCTGATTGGTCCGTTGTAATACCTGCAATACGAGCGCAAGGCCCCGGGCAACTTCTGGTGTCCCCTCTTTTATAATTGCATGCCTTTAAAAACCCCTAAAAGTTGATTTGTAACGTTTAATTTCACTTCTTTAATTCGTTTTGTAAGACTTTGATTCCCCGGCGACGATAGTGAACTAAAAATAAATTTCTTTCTGGATTTCCTCATCGGATCAGAATGGCCCCACACGTGCAGCCTTGCCAAATTTGAGACAATTATTGGCATCCCTTGACAGACTCGACAACATTTCTGCAACATACCAAGCATACCTCACCAAACACCGCTGACAGTGTCTTGCTCGCCACAAGGTCTCTACTTTTTTCAACATGCAATAACATACTGTGCCATACAGATCCCAGAAGCACGATCAGTATAAGCTATGGCTTCGAATGACCCCTCCAACAATCCGGTAGCACACGAGCGCGATGAGCTTCATTTCAATCAAGCCACCGAAGCTTTCCCCGCTGACGATAACGGAAATGCGGCTCTGAGAACGAACGGCTCTGCAACCCAGTCTCAGGCAACCCACGATGACAGCGCATCAGCACATTGGACACCAAGGCAGAACGGGACAGCCAGTGGGAATGTCAACATAAATGGGACAGCGGAAGGCTCTCAAGTACGAGCAAGAAGAAACGTCTTCAATGAAGCAGCCAATCTCGTCAACGCCGGTGGTCTAGGACACGTCCAGCCAACCACCACCGCCCCTCCTCCCCTAACCTCAAACGAGATATCCTCCGCCCTCGCAGCCTACGAACGCGCTTTCCTCCCTCACCAACCCAAATCCCTCTCCGGCATCGCCTTACGATCTTTCCTCCTGGGTCTCGTTCTCTCAGCCTCCTCCATACTTACTCTATACCTCGCCTACCATCAACGCACGCTCTGGAGAGCTCCCTTCTTCCTATCCTCACTCTGCGTCTTCCATTTCCTCGAATTCTATACTACGGCACTCACGAATACCGCTTCTGCGAAAGTCTCGAGTTTCTTGTTGGCTAGCAATGGCTCTGCGTACACCATTGCTCATACCGCTGCTATTACTGAATGTGTGCTCTCGCATTTCTTCCTACCGGCTCCTATACTCCCCGATGCTGCCCACTACGTTATCCTAGCATTCGCCTTTGTTTTCATTGCAGTAGGGCAAACGATTCGGGCAATAGCTATGCTGCAAGCTGGGTCCAATTTCTCGCATATGGTAGCACATACGAAACGCCAGGAACATCAGCTAGTCACGGATGGGTTATACAGTGTGCTCAGACATCCAAGCTATTTTGGGTATTTCTGGTGGGCGATTGGAACGCAACTTGCATGTGGAAATGCAGTTTGCTTGCTGGGATATGCATTTGTGCTATATCGGTTCTTCGAGAGGAGGATTAGTGGGGAGGAGGAATTACTTGTGAAATTTTTCGGGCAGGAGTATGTTAGGTTCAGGGAGCGCACTTGGGTCGGAATTCCGGGCATTAGGTGATGATTGCATTTGGGTTGGGTATGGGCGTTTTGGAGGGCATATGTGAGCGATTTCGGAGTAGGACTTGTGAGCATGTGATGGATACCAGCATTTTCGGCGTGGAGTGTATGAGTACAAGGTTCTGCGGTGTACTACTACTTTAATCTCATTTTATAATACTCAAACCTGTTTATGGCATCTCTTATTTTGCCTGTTTGGTCTCCTAAGTCAACACTCTTATTCGAGAATATCAGACAAGCCGAAGTGCTAAAAGCTCAACTTGTCGCAGCCGGGCGTAGTCTCTTATCTCAAGCCTATATATACTGGAGAAGCGTCAGATCTAGTAACACCGAATGATTCGCAAGCGGCTCACATCGTAGCAAAATCATGGTTGTCAAAGTCGGATCACGAGCAAGCCTCATGTACAGAACTTGGACGTACTTGCCGCAAATGTTCCCCAAATTGTCGTCTATTCTCAATAAACTACTGCAGAATCCTTGCTGTCGATATAAAAGCTGCCGTCGTCTTACATCCTCCGTTCATTCTCTACATTCGTTCGTTCAATGCTTTCAACCTTTGCCTCCATGAAGGTTAAGAGAGGGCCCTCGCTAATAACCCTGACTGTCATTATCAGATACAAAGGTGCTCACATACGCCTGAATCCTTGACGCTGCTTCAATGAGCTCGTCTGTTTAGACTGTTTTGGAGATACCAGTGCAATGCCGACGTGCTTATATACCCCTTCCTTAAAACATTCAATGCACCCATCGAGGTTGGAAGATCGTGATGTAGGAGAGGTAGGGAGTATAAATGTTTCTCTGAGATTCTCTTTGCAATGGTATGTCGCAAGTACTCAGAATGATGGTCCAAGACTTCATGGTGTGGGAGTCTGTCTGGTGTATACTTTCAATAAGTATGACAAAGGATTCAAGGTTTCTAAATCAATTCTCAATCTTCTAAGTTACTTGGGTCCTTTATAATTCATATTTTCAAGAACATGAGTCTGCTGTCAACTCTCGCCCTGCTATCCTTTGATCATTTTATTCACTGCTGCATTCGTTCATGGATCTTTTCCTCCAATCCTCGATTTCTCTCCACCACTCCCATCTTTCCCGTGAAAACCCCAAACTCACCAACTCTCGACGTGACATGGCACATACAATTGGACAGTTTTCATGACAGTGTCTCAGTACTGTAGATCTCGAAAATGGTAGCTCCATAAACTGCTTTTATACGCCAGCTTGGATTAGCCGTGTGCTTCACCGCTTCTGGCTGTGGCTGAAGTGGGGGTTAACGATGATTGTGGAGTTTGAGAGGGCTATAAATCATCGTCGATTGGTTCAGTTATTCTTCATTCATCGATAAACTGTCATCTTCCAAATACTCCATACCCAATGTTGTGTTGGGCCCAGAAATTTTACTGTACGCATCTCTGAAGCTGGATTCAAGCTATACAACTACTTTTCGAAGACCAATTCCACGGAGATAATTTATCCTCTGTAGACTTATTTGCTGTTGTTATGAGACTGCTGTCGTTCATACGCGTTCATTTATTGTTAGTAGGTAGGTAATATTCAATACCAAGATTGAGATTCGAAAGACAGATCCAACTGCAGTCTCGGTCCCAAATGAGATAGATTGCAACGGCATCAGTCGGACGGCTGACAACCTGGAAGCCTCGAAAATGTACAGCTCGCGATTGGCAATCTGCGTTACTCTTTTCTTCTTAGGGAGTTTGTTCCTTATATACTTCTCAAAATTCTGCTCAGACTCTTGGACACGTGCTCGGAGTGAGGGTAGATCTAGAACTATATAAGTGGAATGATTCAGCTGTAGCATCTCCGCAAAATAACTCCCTGGAGCCGATACGTTCTTGAAATGTGTTTGGTTCGCCGGCGGAGTGGGGTTACCAGAAACATGAGTTATACCTCGCGACTTGGCACGTCGGGTTTCAAACTCTAACAAGAAATTGCTGGGAAGTAATTGGGTTAGAAAATTTAAATTATTCGCTGTCGACATGAAGATTGTTGTCATTTGAGTTCATTCGTTCGGTGACACTTCTGCTGAATTCAGTTGACCGATAGGGAAATGTGAGTCCCTTTGTATTGGGAATGCGAAGTTTGGTGTTGAGATAAGTAAAGTAGCCTCTTCACTGCGTCCGATCAGTTCTCTCATTATACGAGCGTTGTAGATATGTTTCACTTATTGATCAGTTGGGGCGTTGACATATGATGGAAAAGAGAAATAACTCAGGTCTTTTCATTTGCAGAGCTTCAGACCACCACTCTGTCCGCGTCTTAACTGATACGAGAGTCCTGCTGTGAGATTTGAAAATACTGGAGATGAAATTATGATTGAACACAACATTTCTCATGGTTCTTGAGTGGAGAAAGGTTTTAAAGGTCTTTTCTGCTGTTAATATAAAAGCTGCTATCGTTCATACTCATTTCATTCATTGTTTAGTAGGTAATATTTAATACCAATATTGAGTTCCGAAAACCATGTTCTGCTACGAAGTAGTTGAGGTACACCAGGTACAAGGCTACGGAATTAATCAGATAGTCGAGACCTCAACAACCATGTGTATGGTTCTCTATAGGCAGCCCATGGTGGCTTGCACAATTTTGCCATGAGAAATTGTTCTTTATATACTTCTCAAAACTCTACTCAGACTCTTGAACACGTGCTCGAAGTGACGGGAAAGGGGTATATAAGTGTCCGATTCAGCTGCAGTATTCGCATAAGCTTGATCAGGACCCTGAAGCGGTTTTTAATATCTACACACCCCACAGCGAGAGGGCAACAGGATATGTTTGAATCCAATTGCGAAATAGAGTAGCGAATGGCTGGTAGAATAGAGATAGTGGCGTGAGGTGGGGATGTTGCTTGCTGTCACAATGAAAACTACTGTCACTTAAGTTGCTCCATTCGGTGTTTGTAGTGCAGAGCTCAGGCAATAGATTAGAGAATACAGTCCAGAGGTTGGTGATGTGAAAAATAGAAGACAGAAATGGAAGTGTAGGAATTAGGAGTTATAATTATTAGAGTATTCTCCGTGTGGTCAGATACAGCCGTGTCTTTGAGTATGCTGTTGCACTGTGATAAATGTCGAGGGGCAAATATATGGCGGAAGAAGACCACATTGTTCAAAAAATGAGAAATGTGTGAGCGGTGGTTTTAATATTCATCATCTGTGGAGCTTGAAGCATGGGTCTTGCGGCCTGCCTCTTTGTGATGTGTAAATGGCAAGATTCCAGTGACTTTTGCTTCTGCAATATAACGGCTTTGTACCGCTTCAACGGTCGCTGGGCTTCCATTTCACCGCCGGACTCTGAATCACACCTGGAAGGCCCCAAAGCTCAGTCTTGAGTTCCCTTCCTGGCACATCTTCCTCGCGAGCATGGTCGTTTAAGAGGATAACGTTCCGATCTCAAGGTGCTTCGCCCCTTTTCTTTGCCTCCTCCGCTTCCCTCTTTCTGGCAAGATATCTCTCCTTGGCGCTCATGATATCGCCCTCCGTCTTTCTGCTTTTCGAGGCTCTCTCGATCTTCTGCCTCTCTTCTTCCTCCTCCTCGAAAGCACGTTTTGTGGCCTGCTCTAATTGTGCCTCCATCATCCGCGACTGGCGTTCCCGCATAGCTTGCTTGCCACCACCAGCACCAACAAATCCAGAGCCTCTACCACGATCCGCTAAGGAAGAACCACCACGTGCAGCGGCTACCGGAGCAGAGCTCTTGGGCTTTGCAACGACATTCAGACCACCCTTCAGCAGTTGTCTCTTGTCCACCACCTGCCCCTCATCGTTGATAGCAATTTTCGCCCCAGTCTTCTCAGCAATTTCCTTAGCAATCTCAACCTCCGATTTCTCCTTCTCCTCTTCCATATTTTCCACGGGACCCTTCTTAGCCGCCTCTTCCGCAGCCTTCACAATCTCCGCATGTTTTTCCTCACCCTTCTCCAACAAGTTCTTATAAAAGTTCGTCATCCCCTTCCCCTTATTCTTCCTCCGCTCCTCTTCCTCTCTCAGCCTCTCCTCTTCCTCAATGCGCCTATTCTCCTCCTGCTGCTTCTTATACGCCGATGTAACGAACTTCTCCTTATCCGCAAACTCTTCTCCCTCAGCCTCTCGTTCCCGCGCTAACTTCTTCTCTTCCGCAATCGTCGCATCCCGTTTCCGTACTGCTGCTGCGGCGAGCAGATTCGACATGTACTTAGGCTTGCGCTCGACATCCTCTTCTGTGACCTTTTTCTGGGGTTTTAGGGAGTCGTATACGGCGTCGTAATCGTAGATACTGGCATCTAATTCCTCTGCTGTCTCCTTGTGCTTTTTTGATGTGAACTGGGCCGAGAGGTCGCCGTACATGCTAATAGGAGCTTTCTTCGAAGGCTTGCCATTCTCCTTTGATTTAATAGAGATACCACCGGGTTTTGAAATTGGTTTCGATGGTTTCGATAGACCGTCGATTTCCCCGATTTCTTCAACCCCGCCCTCGTTGCTATTTTCGTTGTCCGAGTCGTCGTTTGGGTCGCCGAAGATTGGTTTCCGTTTCGCGGGTTGGGGTTTATTTCCGGGTTTCTTTTTTGCAAGGTTCAGGCCGTATGATAGGCCCGTACTAGACATTTTGGAGAGTTGAGAATTGTTTGCGGGTATTCGGGTTGTGTTGTAGAAAGAAGGATGGTGTGGGCGAGATTGGGATTTAAATCGCTAGCCTCGATCGAAAGGCTGCGACCCCCACATCAAGGAACAGTCACTCCACAACAACCCTCTTCAGCCTCCCACCTCCGATAAACCACCAGATGAGGTTCACCAAATGCCCATATAGTCTCAGACCTATCTGGCGACGATGACCTCCGAGAACGAGGGCGACTGGGTCGCAAATGCGAGTGACTCGCATCGAGAGAAGGACGGCGACGAATACACCGCGTCACACAAATCGAAATTCAAGTTCAAGTCCAAGTCCAAACGGAAATCAGACCACGAAGATGAATCGCGAAGCTCATCCCGCCATCACGATGAAGACAGGCACCGCCGACACCACAGACATCACCACCGCAGCAAACGGCGCAAGCCCTCGCCCTCAAAAGATGACCCCTCCCTCTACGACGATACTTACCTCCCCAACCCCTCCTCATCCCAATTTGTAGACCCCGAAGTCGCATTCCGCGAATCTCTCTTCGACGCCATGGCCGACGACGAAGGTGCCGCGTTCTGGGAAGGCGTATATGGCCAACCGATTCACACGTACCCGGATGTGAAGGAGGGGCCTACGGGCGAGCTGGAGAAGATGACGGACGAGGAGTATGCTGCTTATGTGAGGGCGAAGATGTATGAGAAGACGCATCAGCATTTATTGGAGGAGAAGGAACGCAGGGATAAAGCCAAGAAGGAGAGGGAGAGGATGGAGAAGGAGGGGAAGAAAGAGAGGCAGGAGGCGGATAGGTTTAGGAGGAAGGTGGAGGAGAGTTTGAGGAGGGGGGAGGAGAGGAAGAGTAGGAAGGTGTGGGGGGAGCGCTGGGAGGCTTATGTTGGGAAGTGGGAGGAGCTGGGGAAGGCGCAGAGTAAGGTGCATATTGCTAGTATTCCTTGGCCGGTGGAGAGTGGGAAGAGGAAGGATGTGGATTTTAAGGAGATTCAGAGGTTCTTTCTTTATGCGCCGAGTTCGGGGCAGCCTACGGAGGTGCAGCTGGGAAAGGTCTTGAAGACGGAGAGGGTTAGATGGCATCCTGATAAGATTCAGCAAAAGCTTGGAGGGCAAGATGTCGGGGAGGATGTTTTGCAGGCTGTTACGGAGGTCTTTCAGCTCATCGATCGGATGTGGTCTGAGGTGCGGGATCAGAAGAAGTAAATATGCTCGCATTATTTGTTGGACAAGCAGCATAGCGTTGGCGTTTGGGGATGGGCTTGATTTTGACTTATGATTCACGACTTGAGCAAACCGGAAGGGTTTAAATACTTCGAAAGTTCTATTGAAATTGCAGAGCAGAATGTAACTGCTGGTTGCAGTTGCTTAGGACAAGCTTGAAATCTAGCAACAAATATATCAACAATGAATTACCTTCAGTATTTACTTGAATCTCATTGAAACTTCGTCCTAGTCTAAGATCTGGTGAATGTCCCGCAGAGAAGCGAGGTAGCTGAAATTTGCCAATACTGTAAAGTGCAGGGACTTTGAACAAGATCTCGCTTGCTTGCCAACTTGCCACCCATCGTTCTCGAGTACACAAATTGACCTTGAAAGCCTATCCTTCCATGATACCCACGCCACGCCTCGAGGAATCATCGATTTATGAGAACTTTGTCAGAACCCTAATGTGCTGACCTGCTGTTGGAAGGGCCTTTCCTTGATCAGGTGTTTCGACTGTATCGATATTTGTATTGAATTAAAAGAAGCTCAGATCAAAGATGTGGCCAATCAGGATTGGGGAAGGAATGGATCTATATTACAAGACAAGTGATCTTGTGAATGACCTTTTATTAAGAGCTTTTTTCTTTTCAATGTGGAAGAACATCTTCCTATATTCACCTGCATCCATCACCTTCCGTTTTCCCTCGCATTTTGTACATAAGGCGGGACTTTACCACCTCAACGTTGAGATAGACTCATTCTTGAACATCTTTTTTGAAACAAGACATCTCAAACTTCACACCATTTCTTCGTCGTCGTTCTGCAGATATTATTACTTTTTCGCTTTTGACTTTCACATTTTGGGACTTTCTTGGGCCATCCTTGCTTCATCCAGAGTCGATTCTTGAATATCCATATTTACTTATTCTTACACCATCCGTCACGCCAATCATCTTACTGCTTTGCAGATATCTCCGTCGGTGGAATTGTCGCGGTATCCCGCCTAGGCCTTCAGAGCCCGTCAGGTCGCCCCTTCTCAACTGGCAGGCAACTTTATTGTATTAGGAACTTTCTCTCAATCACGGACAGATACCAAGGTATCAAGGTATCTTTATTCTCTCGCTTTCCTCTCAATCCTTCCATCCCAGAATGCAACATCAACATCTCCCCTTGTCTATCAAGGGTGGCTCTTGAAGCGCTAAGCCCCTCCTTCACCACACACAGTCTAGCGGCTACCCCACCAAACGTGGCCCAGCACAGCACTGCAGTCGGCGAAAGGCCAGGCCAAGGACCTCCCTCCCCTCTCCCACTGGTTGGTGGGTGGTCCACCAGTGATCCATCCTTCGCCCGCTTCCGCATCACATCGCATCCGAATCCTTCTCCAACCTCCAACATCGCGACCTCCGAACCTGCACCTGCAACTCCCTCCTCTCCCTCGCCACCAGTTCGCTGTCCATTGCATTCGCTCCATCGTTTCAATTGACAGTCGCCGCCCAGGATCTTGACTGTTGGAGCCGTGTGATTCCTGCGATCGTTGTTACAGCCTCACGCTTCCACGCCGCCCGCCGGGAACCCGCCATTTGCGACAGGGAAGCTAGGCTGTTCACGACTGCAGGAAGCCGCATTCCTTCTTTGGGCACTCATTGCTTGTCAGATCGCGGAGGCCAGCGAACATCGTCCTCTGAATACCAATTTACAACCTTCACCTACTTGTATCGCAGCATCCGTATTTTAACCCTGGCTTCACAGTCACACGTTGGGTCGAGATTCAACTATAGTCGCACTGCCAATCGTCGAGCTACTCCGTAGATCTACCGCACACCAACCTCCGCCTTTGAGTACCCGACATACGCCTTTTGATTCCGGAGCTTGCTAGCTAGTCGATCGTCCCTCGCAACAACAGCAATCTGCCATTGCTTCATATGCCGACGTTAGGTTTTTTGAAGAAGAAACGGACGAGGGAGTCGCCGGGTCAGAACGACCTTGCCTCTCCGACTTCAGCTTCAGCTTCGAGCCAGCCAAATAGTCCGATAACGCCCACATCTTCCAGAGGGTTCGACAACTCGATCGCCTCGATCTCCACACAATCGAGTGCACCTCAATCCCAACCGACCTCTCAATCAGCCGCCCCGAATAAGACTGAGAATCCTCCAGCGGTGGGAGAACAACCAAATATGCAAAGGGTAGCTCAGCAACCGCAACCACAGACCTTATCCCAAACTCCTACGACGACACCGACACCGACGGGGCAACAAACCCTCCCTACGATAAATAATCTTGTAAATCCACCACAGCATGACGGTACTGCCCATTCGACACCGTCTCAGATGACGTCCAATACGGTGTCTGCTAGTTCAAATGCCGCTGCCAAGATAGAGACCCCGAAACCCGCAGTCGCGGCACAGGTTACTCCAGTCCGGCAAACTAAGGGCAAATACTCCTTGGGGGACTTCGATATTCTGCGAACGCTAGGGACAGGGAGTTTTGGGAGGGTTCATCTCGTGCAATCAAAACACAACCAGCGCTTCTATGCGGTGAAAGTGTTAAAGAAGGCCCAAGTGGTCAAGATGAAGCAAGTCGAACACACAAATGATGAAAGGCGGATGTTACAAGAAGTCAAGCATCCCTTCCTGATCACGCTATGGGGCACGTTTCAAGATTCCAAAAATCTGTACATGGTTATGGATTTTGTAGAAGGAGGTGAATTATTCTCACTGTTGCGAAAATCCCAGGTAGGCCTTCCTTTCTTTTTGATATATTTGAAATATGCTGAGAGTGATCAGCGCTTTCCCAACCCCGTAGCCAAATTCTATGCTGCAGAGGTCACTCTAGCCTTAGAATATTTACATTCGAAACAAATTATCTACCGAGATCTGAAGCCGGAGAATTTATTGCTTGACCGACATGGACACCTGAAGATAACGGATTTTGGATTCGCCAAGAGAGTTCCAGATATTACCTGGACACTGTGCGGGACTCCGGATTATCTGGCTCCAGAGGTTGTCTCAAGCAAGGGTTACAACAAATCTGTGGACTGGTGAGTAATATAGGTAGAATTTTGGAGATTTTCTGACTATATTTGTAGGTGGTCGCTCGGCATATTAATCTTTGAAATGCTGTGCGGGTTCACTCCATTTTGGGATGGTGGCTCTCCAATGAAGATCTACGAGAATATCCTGAAGGGCCGGGTCAAGTACCCGCCATACATCCATCCGGATGCCCAGGATTTACTCCAACGACTCATCACAGCAGACTTGACCAAACGACTGGGAAACTTGCATGGAGGCTCAGAGGATGTCAAAAGTCACCAGTGGTTCGCCGAAGTCACATGGGAAAGGCTAGCCAAGAAAGATATTGATGCTCCATACGTTCCTCCTGTCAAGGCTGGTGTAGGTGATGCAAGCCAGTTTGACAAGTATCCCGAAGAAACAGAGCAGTACGGGCAGTTGGGCCATGATGAGTATGTCTTCTCCCCCAAAATATCTTGTGTCGGCACTAATTATGTAGGCACGGGCGATTGTTCCAGGACTTCTAAATCCGATTACCTCACCAAACCTCATCCGAGACGACTTCGGATACCTGTCGGTATGAAAACACTCTTTTCAACAGACAAGCACCACCTGCATATATATTCCAGGAAATGATTATCTCTTTTTGTTTGGAACGGAACCTCACGGCGGCGAAAATGACGGGGGAGGGTGTTGTCTGGGACTGAAATACGGAGCTGGTGGAATGCGCGTTGATATTGCGGGATTGGGATGGGTCAAGGGTCGCATGCAGTGGGTGGGACTATTGGATAGCTGCGACCTAGGATAGGGGCCTCGTATTAGGGTGCAAATGGACGCGTTGGACACCCTGATTCTGCCAGACTGGCTAGATTGTGAAAGAATCTTGATTCGGTAGGTTGAAATGTGATTTTCTTTTAAAGGCACGCGGATTTCGTCGAGTCCGCTCTTTCCTTAGCTTAGTGGCCCCGAAAAATTGTGAGGGTTCCAGAAACTTTGAGGACCGGCAGCTTTACTGTTTTAATGAGATCCACCCATTCGTGTTTCTCTGGGCTCAGTATAAATAGAGCCGTTTACGGTCTTTCCAAAGCTGAACAGCCAGGCAATATGGTGTGAGACTGGCAGGCAAGGCTTGTTGCACGGCTGACAAGTGTCCCTCCAAGTATGTGGCGACTTGAATTTGTGATGTAGAGCGGGGGGTAGGGGCTGATATCTTCATTGATTGCGGCATGTAGCACCTTTACAGTCATTGATACTTTCGTTCGGTCAGTCAGTCTTTCCTGTCGAGGATTTTTGTCGTTTGCTGTTTTTGGAATGAATCCTATATGAAATCAAGTACGACCAAGGAGAGCTTCTCGTTCAGAATTTGACAATGAATTTATGTTTTAGAGGTTGGCATGGTTGCAAGCTAGTCAACGGTCCTAGGGACTGAGGTCTTATAGATCACCATGTGCTTCATGTATGTTCCTTTTTTGTTAAATACGTGGATGGGCGAGGAGTGATTTTATATCTTTTGAAGAAGGACATGTTACGAAGGTGGATGAGAGATAGAGAGTAAATAGCTTAGGGATACTAAGTTGGGGGTATAAGAACACTTATGCTGCATAGTCGCTTTCTTACGTTTCCAATACTCTAGTTTCGTTAGCCAATGAACAGCCATTGATCCTGATCGAGGCGTTCGCCTCACTATGCACGATGCGTCTGCCTCTGCACAGCCTCACCTTCAACGTCGACTTCATAACCCATCATTTCCAAGCATGCCAGTGCTCGCACTCCAGCAGTCTATATTCTACATCATTCTGTCGGGTGCAAAGTCAGTAGAGGAAAATCCACAATGCGTCTCCTAAACACCTCCACCCTCGAGCTCCACGAGTTCATAGGCAACGACATCCCGGACTACGCTATTCTATCTCACCGATGGGAGAAAGAAGAAGTCACCCTCCAAGACCTAAAACCAGGAAGAGGCGCTCAGATGGCGGGATACTCGAAAATCTTGAACTGTTGCAAGCAAGCTGCCTCGGAAGGCTGGGAATACGCCTGGATCGATTCTTGCTGCATTGACAAGACGAGCAGCGCTAAGGTTTCGGAAGCGATCAACTCGATGTTCAAATGGTGCCAGAACGCTCAAGTATGCTATGTTTATCTCTGCGATGTTGAATCGAGGGATCGAGATCATCATGTGGAGGGTTCGTCATTTTGGCGGAGCAAAAGGTATACGAGAGGCTGGACGCTTCAAGAGCTGCTTGCGCCTAGCAACCTGATATTCTATAACCACGGTTGGCAGGAAATTGGAACGAAATCAACTCTCGGGAAAGCGGTGAAGTTGATCACGGGCATTACGTCCTTTGATTACTTCGAAAACGAAAGTGTGGCAAAAAAGATGTCCTGGGCAGCTCAAAGAGAAACCACAAGGACTGAGGATTTGGCTTATTGTCTCATGGGCATTGTAAGGGCAGATATACAACCATAAATGGAGGGAGTTCAATTGGTGTAGAATTGACTAAAAAGTGAAGTGCCTAGGCTATAGGAAGCTTTATATGCTGGGTGGCACGTGTCTGCGAACCACGTAACACACCCCCTTTTCCACCACTACAGCGTATTCGGCGTTAACATGCCTCTTTTATATGGAGAGGGTGAAACCGCGTTCATAAGGCTGCAGACGGAGATAATGAAGAAAACGTCAGACGAGACGATATTTGCCTGGATAGCTCCCCCTAGCGAAACTTTCAAATCCTCTCTCGTGCCATCTGGATTACTTGCAGCCTCACCCAGGGTCTTCCGAAATAGTGGGAGCATACGCAAGTTTATTGAACAGAGCTCGTATAAGCCAGTCCTGCCTTATGACGCCTGGCGACCACCATTCGAAATGGCAAACAATTGTTTACATATATCTCTATTCCTGCTACCAGCAGATAGAATCTACAAGCAGGAGTTATCTGGTGCAATAAAAACACTCGACTATGGCTCGCGTATGAAGAAAGTTAATGACTATTCTATTTCTTTCTTCAAATGTGTGCGTGAGGACGCTGTCCATCTGCGTATGGCTGTTTTTTTACAGAAGGAAAATTTGGGCCACCCCAGTCGCTACCCCAATTCGCATTTCAGGGTCTGGACGAGCCAGCTACTCTAGCTCAACCCGGCAGAAATAATGGCGAACATACACAGAAAGTTACCTTCCATAAGAAAGCTTAGCGGAAGAGAGGTTGAGGTATATGTGGAGCAACGTGGGCCAAAGTACGAAGTAGAGAACGTGTTTCTCTTCTGGTTCAAAACATTGTCACTGACTGAAAATGATTGTTTTGTACTCTCGGAGCGCTGGGATGACCAGCCAGAAGACTCAAATTTTCAGAGTTGGGGCGCGGACAAAAAAGAAGGACCTACCTTGACAATGGATTATTGTAACAGAGCAGCATTGATGTTTTCGAATGTCAATAATGCCGAAAGGTTGAGATACTATTCTTAGAAAAGGTCAGGGGAATAAGAGCCGACGATTTTGGCGTACACGTTGCCATTTGCAACAAAAATGAGTCGCTAGAGGAGGTTGCCAGACCCTGTCAAGAAGTCAACTGGTCACTCTTGACAGATCTCAAAGCCACTGAAGGATGGGCGGTCGATTCTGGCATCTATAAAAAAGGGATCAGATAAAGGCGTCAAGCGGTATTTGGTAGAGCTTTGGATTGACTCTGAAGGCTCTTTACCGTGGCCAGATCCTGGACTTGCTCTGGGTGATCAACTCATGTAGAGTGCGAGAAAGGAACGGGTAAAATTATACACATCATTACAGATGAATCAATTGAGCTTGGATATCTCAGAGCGCCTTCAATGCCAAACGAAAGGCAGCTCACCCACGATTTACTCAATTGAACTGCCTGAAAGGTCACTTAGAGGGGTTTCACTGTCCTTATGAGAGTATCCCCGCACGCCGTCAATGGCCAGTTTCAGGGCATTCGGGTCCTCCCATAAGCAATCCGGTAGCAAAAAGCCTGGGCAATAAAACACCATCGATCCTCTGCTCCACTGCTTCTCCAAGGCTTCCCTCACCTGAGGCATGGCGCAGCTTGTATTACCTGTATCCCTGAGCACTACTGTGAAGTTGTTCAGGTTTAGATCGTCATTCATGAAGAACATGTGGCCATAAAGTTCGTCTGCAGAGATAATAGACAAGTTGTGGTTCGGTGCGAACTGCTTCTGTGAATTGCGACGTGTTAGCCATAACAGGAGGCGAAAGGTGGGCCGATCTGTGACCTCGACTTCATGGAATTCAAAAGTCCATGGATTTTCGCCCCATTCGATCGAATTATATACCTTTCTATGAAATCGATCTAATCCATAGATATTGATTCTTAAATTCTCGATTCTTTAATTTCGGTAGGATACGTTTTTCACGGATAGATAAAATAATAATACAAATAAATATATCTTTGCCCAACCTCCCTTTTTTTTATTATATTTCTTATTATTGTATTTGTTTTATCGCTTTTTTTTTTCCTGTTTTCTTTTCCTATTGTTTCAATATATATCCTGATTTTTGTTTTAATCGATAATATAAAAATATTTTGTAAAGTAATCTAAATTATAATTTTTTATATAAATAGCCATTTCTTTTTTTTTTTTCTTTTTTAATTTCATTTCTTTATTTATTTTTTTAATTTCTAACTA